>JAEEGJ010014670.1_pt1 | contig 18520 bp, 8 predicted proteins | sample 8958761 | NCBI WGS metagenome assembly JAEEGJ01 (sample SAMN16246546, study PRJNA631951) | gut metagenome | biome: gut microbiome; feature: rumen; material: RS-attached | host: Bos | place: Iran: Karaj | collected 2018-10
CGCAGGAACGCCGTCTGGCATTTGTCGCTAGCCTCCTAAGCTTGAACCCTAACGATCCCAACGACCGAATAAAGGCTCTCCGGCACCTGAACCTGGACGAAAACGGCTGTTTCCACGGCTTCCAGTACTCTCAGGGCTTCATGGAGTTCTTCATATTCCTGGACGAGGACACTCCGCTTGAGAAGGTTGTTGCGCACCTGAATTCCGACCTCAAACTGCTCCAGATTGCCGTTTTCCGCACGAGTGATCCCACTAACCCGTTCTTCCTCTCCCTGCGTGAAGAGGCTGACCCGTGGGATGTCAAGAAGATTTCTGATGGCGACGAGGAAGAAGACGAAGACGCCCCGGCAAGCCGCCCGTACATGGAAACCCTCCAGATTACGGTGCTCCGTACCAAGGCTAGCCGCGACCTCACCGATAGCGAACTGGAACGCACCCTCAAGGATATGCGCCGTAAGCTCGGTATCTGGAAGAACGAGGTGAAGGCGAAGCTCGAGATTATCGCCGAGCACGACGACCTTACTCGCGACCTCCGCAGTGCCGACGACAAGCTTGAAATTGTGATGGAATCCGAACCGCTCCACCTCACGAGCGACCATGGTGAACTCTTCCTCGGTTTCTGCCCCATCCGTACCATTTTCGACTACCACGTAGCCCTCGGCAAGCGCCTCAAGACAAAGCACAACATGGCTATTGTCTCGAGCAACATCCGTACCTACCTCGGTAACCTCACGCACACGAACGCGGCCCTCATCGATGCCTTCCAGACCATGGAACGTAACGACGACGAGAACGTGAATATTGACGACTTCCCGTTCCTGCACAACGGTATGACCCTTACGGGCGATGACCTGCGCGCCAAGGAACGCGACGGCAAGAAGGTGCTCGTCATTGAACGCCCGAAGATTATTAACGGTGCCCAGTCCCTCTTCACGTACGAAACCTACGCGAAGAAGAGCAAGAAGCCCGTGAACCCGCAGGTGCTCGTGAAGGTCGTGGTGCCGTACCCCGGTGCCGACAACTTCCTGAACCAGGTGACCATGGCCAACAACCGCCAGAACCCGGTGTTCAGCTACCACTTGCGTGCCGCAGATGACCTGCAGTTCTTCATTTGGCAGCGCTACCAGGAAGAAGGCTTCACCTACGTTTACAAGGATGGCGTGCGCCTCAAGGCACGTACCCGCAAGCTCGAAGTGCGTATGCGCCCCGAACTCGCTAAGACCCTGTTCATGATGGACGGCAAGCTCAGCGAATGCCGCTCCAGCGACTGCATTTTCGACAAGGAAACGCTGTACCAGCGCTGCTTCGGCGCGTTCGTGCGTGTTTCCCCGGACAAGGAAAAGGATTTCGTCCGCAAGACCATCGCCTTCACCAAGGCATGGCAGCTCCTTAGCCGCCTCCCGATCAAGATCCGCAAGGTGACCCCGGGCAAGGGCGTGTCTATCGAGGCCAACGACGATAACCCGCTGACCAAGATTACCTGGAATGGCCGCCTCGAAGACAAGTTTATCTTCCGCAGCGCCGTGAAGGACTTGGTTGTGGCTCTCGCGCTCAAGCACTGGCTTGTGTACGGTGACCCGATCCAGGATTTCGAATGGCTCGTCGACAACGAACTCAACTTTAACGAGTCTATCCTCAGGTACGCTTCCAAGATCTACACCGAAGACCTGAAGGGCATTCTCATCAACGAGTTCAAGGACAATCCGGCCTACTACGACACGATTACCACTATCGACAAGGACAGTGGCGAATCCGTGGAACGCCGCCTGTGGAAGGGCTTTGCCAACACCGCCACTTACGACAAGATGATGGACCTTCTGTGCAAGAAGAGCCGCACCTGGGAAAAGTGCCGCGGCGGCATCGAGATGTTCATCTAGTCCATTTCGCGAAAGTATCAAAAACGCCTGCAGTCATAGAACTGCGGGCGTTTTTTTAATCGGAAAATTGCTAATTTACTCCAAAATTCACTTTTTAACTGAATTTGGCGTTGCTGAATTCTGTATTTTGTGATTGTTGCTTTTGAAAAGGTTCTTACATAGAACCCCGTCGGGTTTTGTTGCCTTGTGCCTAACGGCATTCGGCATCGCGTGGTCTCAGGGAGATGCTCCCGTGAGCGTTTCCGCCTCTGCAGGCGAACCCGAAAATGCCGAAGCGGAAGAGGCTCCGGACCCGGCCGAAACCGAGTGGCAGCCGACCCTCCAGTACTTCCCGCTGCCGGCATCGTCGAACCCGCTGAATAGCCTGCTCCCGTTCGGGGGCGTGGGCGCATCGCCCCGCCTGATGAAGGAGACAAAGGGCCAGGTATTCGACCACGAGATTAACATGGCGACGCGTGAACTCGACGTGAGCGAGAAGCGCGTGAACTCTGTGTCGCGAGATACGACTACGCTCTGGACGGCGCACTACCCCGAACTTACTGATTACGTGGCCGACATGTACGACGTGGGCCGCAAGAACTTGTGGCTCAATAGCCTTATTGGCCAGCGCGACGGCGGCTACGAGGCGCCCGAGACGGGCTCGATGTTCGACATCACCATCCCGGTGAACATGCCTGCATGGATGAAGACCTTCGGGTTCGACAAGCCCAAGCTGATGCTCCAGGGTACCATGAACGTGCGCCTGAAGGGCTACGGCGAAATTGACGATGCGGAAGGCAGTACCAAGACGAGCCTGTGGCCTTCGCCTTCGCTCGATTACGAACCGAGCTTCATGGTGAAGGGCAAGATTGGCCCGTACGTGACGGTCGAAATCAATAACGTGGAAAGCGGGCTTGGCGTGCAGAACCAGGTGCGCGTGGTGTACGAGGAATCGTACAAGGACGAGTTCGAGGACTACATACTGCAGCGCGTGGAAGCGGGTACTACATCGCTCTCGCTTACCGGTACGGAACTTACGGGTTATTCCGAAAACCACCAGGGCCTGTTCGGTATCAAGGCTGACTGGAAACTGGGTGACTGGAGGCTCACGACTATCGCCTCGCAGGATGGCGGAAGCCAGGAAGAATACACCATCAATGCATCGGAAACCACTACGGAATTCCAGATGCTCGACAAGCAGTTCGTGGCATACCGCTACTTCTTCTTGAACCATGAGGCGAGGAGCGCCTATGTAGATGCTGCCATCGCGGGCCGTACTACGTCGAGTTACCCGGCGACGGGCCTCAAGCTGTTCAAGAGAAGCGCCCTCAACAACAAGAACGACGTGTGGCGCGATGTCAAGGTCATGTACAAGACCCCTAATGGCAAGACAATCGAGAAGACTGTCGAACGCATGGTGGAAATCCCCTCGAGCGAGTTCAGTTACGACCAGAAGACGGGTATACTGAAGGTGAACGGCGTGACCCGCACGACGTTGCTTGCCGCCCTCTGGAGTAATGACGGTACGGATCGCGTGGGTACCACGATGAACCACGGGGCAAAGATAGTGCTTATCCAGTGGGATGCGGAGCTTGCCGAACTGACGGACATCAACAAGCTTATGCTCCGTAACGTGTACGCCATCGGCATTACGGATGCGAGCGCATCGAACTTTGTATTGCGCATGAAGAACAAGTCGGGCGTTGCGGGTACGTATCTCAAGACGCTCGGTATCGCGGACACGACTACGGGTAGCCCGCTGGTAAGCGATGCGACGATATTCAAGAAGGATGCGAGCGGTAACTACACCGGCGAGATGTGGCTCCCGTGTAAGCCTCTCTCGGAATACTCCGGGTCTAACGCAATCGAGCGTGCACGCCAGAACTGCTTGGAGCCGTTGCGCAACCTGGATTCCTCGAACGTGGTGGCTCAGCTCTACTCGCTCCCGGTGTACAACTTGAACCGCTACACGAGCCAGTTCTACTTTGAGTCGGTGGGCAAGCGCCGTAGTTCCACGATTAGCGTGCGTGACCCGAACTCGAGCTACTCCGTGAGCGGCTCTAGCTGTATGGATATTTCGCCGGGTACAGAAAAGCTGACTGCCGGTTCCACCGTGCTTACTCGCGGTACCGACTACGAGGTAAACTACGAACTTGGCCAGATTGAACTCTTGAGCGAACGCGCGCTTGACCCGAACAAGGAAATCAAGGTCACCTTCGAATGTGAACCGCTGTTCGAGATCGACAACAAGCTGTTGCTCGGTGCGCGTGCGGAACTCCCGCTGGAACGCTACGGCTTCGGTACGGGCTCGCTCTTCGGTATTACGGCACTCTACAAGAGCCAGAGCACTACGGCAAAGACCCCGACCCTCGGTAACGAACCGTTCTCCAGCGTGCTGTGGGGCATGAACCTGCGCCTGCAAGATACGGTGCAGGCTCTGACCGACCTCGTGAACAAGATTCCGGGCATCGAGACCGAGGCTAAGTCCAGCTGGCGGTTCGAGGCCGAATTTGCGGGTAGCCGCCACAACGCGAACACGAGCGACGATGCCGAAGCGCTGGTGGAAGATTTTGAGACGACGACAAACGGCCTCACGTACCCGCTTTCAAGACTTTCTTGGTACCATGCATCGCCTCCGGGCGGTACGAGCGACGATGCTTCGACCTATATCGAGAGCCAGAACTACAAGCACAAGGGCGAGTTCATCTGGCACAGCAACAATACGGAACTCTACAAGTACATCTACCCGAACGTGGGTAACTCCGACGTGGATAACCAGCACCTGACCGTGCTCAAGATGACCCTGCGTGCGAACGACAACCTGGTGGGTAACTCTTGGGGTGGCGTGATGCGCCCGAACAGTGCATACTACCAGGACCTGAGCGAGATGAAGTACATCGAGGTGGTGGCTCGCGGTAACGTGGGTTCCTTGTTCCTTGACCTGGGCCAGGTGAGTGAAGACATTCCTATTAACGGTCATGCGCCGAACGGCGAGTACGATGGCGAAAACGACCTGGGCTCCACGACGGCCCTGCACGATAGGGGCCTCGATGCGGCGACAGGCGACGAGGAAGAGCGCCTGGTCTGGGACTGCCGTACGTCGGAATGTATTTCGAGTGTGAGGAACTCCACCAATTCTGGCCCCACGACGGATATCGCGCTTGATAACTTCAATGATGACCTGGACGATGACAGTGACCCGCCGGTAACCATCAACGGAACCGAGAACAACTCCGGTGAACGTACGTACGATACCGAAGACATCAACAAGAACGGTTCGCTTGATACCGACATCAACTTCGTGCGTTACCGCATTGACCTTTCGGATACGAACGAGGCCCATTTCGAAAAGTTGAAGAACGGATGGCGCAAGTGGCGCATTCCGCTGAACCAGTACGATACGGTTGTGTCTTCTGCGGGTAGCGACTACAAGTCTATCCTTGCGCAGTCGCTCTTTACCAGGCTCTGGATGGGCAAGCTCAATCCGGGCGTGGCCGAGGCGAAGGTGCAGATTGTTGGCCTTGCCGTGGTGGGGAATGCCTGGGAAGAAACGACCGTTGCCGACTTCTACAAGACATCTTCGACCGAGAATTCGCAGATTGTTAGTGTGAACGGAATCGAGACTTCTGTTTCGGAATCGGTGGGCGCGACTGACACCACCTACGTGAGGGTCTCGACCATCAATAGTCGCGAGAACGCGAACACGTATTTCAAGAGCCCGAACACCAAGACGGAACGTGACTCCGAGACGAACGCGCCCCTGAAAGAGACTGCCCTGGTGCTTGACTACCACAACATGAATCCGGGACAGGAAGTGGGCGTGACGCGCATATTTGAGACCGACAAGAAGGACCTTTCCTCGTACAAGTCGCTGAGGATGGAAATCCATTACGTGACGAAGGCGGACAAGGTCCCCGTGCGCTTTGCCTTCCAGTTCGGCTCCGGCTCGCTGGATGGTTCGAGCGACTACTACGAATGGAGTTTCCGCCCGGTAAAGTATGATTCTACTTCTGCGGAACGCGAACAGGACTGCCACGAACAGAACTGGCTTGCAAACGCATTTGCGATGAACGTCTCTGATTTCTCGGACCTGAAGCAGGGGCGCCACCCGCCGTTTGTGGAACCCGTGGTGAAGGAACTCGGTGGCGAACGCGAGGAGAGGTTGCGCCTGGTGGGTAACCCGACCGTCACGAGCATCGACTGGATGCGTTTCGTGATTATCGCGGATTCCAATGCCTCTGCGGCAGACCTTGAGGGTACCTTCTGGATTGACGACTTGCGCCTTTCGGACATGGATACGGAATGGGGTTATGCGGCGCGTACCTCCGCACAGGTGAACTTCGCGGACTTCCTTTCTGTTTCGGGTGCGGTGCGCTACCAGGATGGTGCATTTGCGACGCTCTCGACTACGGGCGGTTCGCCGAAGCCCAAACTTTCTCAGGCCGCATCGCAGCTCGATGTTTCGGGTGACATTACCCTTAGCCTGAACAAGTTCCTTGCCGACAGCCTCGGGTTCCATATCCCGATGAGCCTCGGTTACAGGAGCACCACGAAGCGCCCCTACATGAAGCCTTCCGATGACTTGACTCTTGACCGCAGCAGCTTCGGCGAACTCACGAAGGACATGTTCCAGGCAGAACTTGCCGTGACGAAGGACAAGAAGGAACAGGAACTCAGGGACGATGCGCAGTCGAAGGGTTACCAGTCCTACGTCCGCGAGAAGAACTTCAGCATCAGTTATAGCAAGAACTACAAGGCGGTCGATTCCAAGGTGGGCGAGGCACTCACGCAGATATTCCTCGAACGCCCTGCGGCAAGTTATTCTTACCGGCAGTCCGAAGGCCGTGCGACGACCGCGTCGGATTCCACGTATTCGTACCACACGATACTCGAGTACAAGCTGGGTACGTTCAGCCTCTTCAAGTTTAAGCCGTTTGAGTCTCTCGCGAAGTCCGAGAACACCTTCCTGAAGGCCTTGGCCAAGACCGAGTTTGAACCGTGGCCGCAGACCTTCGACGTGACATTGTTCGACTTCAACTACGTGCGCTACGTGAACCAGGTGCGCGATCCGGACTTTGTGGAACCGCAGGTGGACAAGGTGGTAACCTACACGGCGGATTTGAACCACAAGCTGAACATGCGCTGGAATATCCTCTCGTTCCTTTCTACAAGTTACTCCCTGAACATCAAGCGTGATATGTACGGAGGCGGTGACCGCGAAGGGTTCGTGAAGGAACACTTCTTCAGCCCCGACGAAGGTGGGCTCTTTGCGAGCGGCTACGTGTTCGACTACGACCATACCGACAGGAAGGTGTATGTGTCCCGCGACAGCCTCGTGATTATCCCGACCGATACTATCGCGAAGAAGGATGCTAACGGGCAGCCGATGGCAATCGACATGTCGAACCCGGATTCCTACGAGATACGTTATGATTCGACTTCGTTCTACAAGGTAGATAGCGTGGGCACCCGCGAGTACGGCAAGTCCTACGGCATTCTGAGGAACGAACGTTCCCGCACGCAACAGTTCAAGGTGAACTTCAACCCGCGACTGGTGCCGTTCCTGCCGTTTAACATGGCCTATACTTCTGACTTTAACCAGCAGAAGACTATTCCCGACAACTTTGACTTTATGGACCAGAAGAGTCTCGAGAAGAACTACTGGACCATATCGCAGACCAACCGCTTTGAGTTCAGTCCGACATTCAAGATTGTCGATTTCCTGAAGCTCTTTGGCAAGGAATCGAAGGCGGTAAGCGCGGTAGAGAAAATCAAGTGGCGCGAAATCCGATTTAACTGGGCTGCGAGTACCAACACCTTGGGCGAGAACTTTACGCTTGCGCAACTGTATGAGCAGCAGGGCGTGACTCCGTTCCAGTACTACCTCTATGGTCTCGGTATCGGTAACGGCTACCGCAATCGCGGGCTTTGGAATATAGTTTCGGGCGATATGGGCCTCACCTCGCGCGGTGATTTTGAAAAGTTCGGACAGTACCGCAACAGGGATGTCGATACGCTTGTGTACCAGGGCAATTTCCGCCATGCGGTATCGCGTAGCTTCCAGATCGGTACGGGCATCACGCTCCCCATCTGGGATATCGGCCTTACGGGTGACTTGCAGTGGAAGGAGGACTTCTCGCAGTCCCGCGAGTACCCGCTGTATATCGATACCACCACGGTGTGGCCGAAGATTGGCGTCGGCGTGACGGTGCCGAACTTTGCCCAGCGTATATCGTTCCTGAATAGCTTCAGGAGCGTAAGCACCATCCACCGCTTTGACTACACGCGTACCACGAGTGTCAAGCCGTTCCAGAGTGCAGAAGATTCCTGGTCGCACCAGATTAACTTCAACCCGCTCGTTCGCATCACGTTCCTCACGCAGAGCAACCTGAAGATTGAGAACGCTGTGCGCCTCAAGATTGAGACTACGGACAGACGCCCGAAGGAAGAAGTCATCGGGCTCCCGTGCTGGCCCGACTCGCTCGGCAACATCGCCGATACCACGGACTACTTCTGGAACACGCCCTGGATCCATACCGCACTGTACAATGACTTCGCGTTTAATATCGGCGATGACTTTACTATATCGTACCCGCTCAAGCTCAAGAAGGGGTTCCAGTTCTGGAAATGGTACTTCAAGCTCGAGAATAATGTGGACCTGAAACTCACTGCGGGCTACGACTACAATAAGACTATCCGCAAGGAATACACGCCGGTCGACAAGAACTACAATATGTGGAACAAGGAAAGCGGTACCGACGGCATTTACAAGCAGTGGAATTTCGATTCCGGCGTCGATGTGCCCAATACCGTGTACAAGCCCGAGCTGACGCTTTCGGACCGCACCGTGCCTTCACGTACGCACGAGTGGTTTATCCGCCCGAGTGCAAGCTACCAGTTCAACAAGATGGCGTCGATGAGCAGCTACATCGAGTACCGCCAGATTCACGAGAAACTGGACGACGAGACTCCGCACCTGCGTCAGATACTGCAGTTCGAAATCGCGTTGCTGCTGAAGTTTAACTAAGTGTCAATGTATGGATCCCGGGACTTTCAGTCCCAGGATGACTTTTTTACTTCACAATGCCTACTTCGGAGAGCTTTACGAAGCCCTTGATCTTTTCGCCGAGGCGGATTTCGGCGAAGTTCCCCTGCACGGAAATAACCTCGAAGGAAGTGCCTTCGGAAAGCGTGTTGAGCGTCTGCGACTTGTCGCTCGGGGCGCTTGTCACGTCGGCATCTGCCGCAGTTACCACGCCGGTAATTTCGGTTTCGAGGACGATTACCTTATAGGCGGCGCTTGCCCCGATAATGCAGAAGACGGTCGTAAGCGCAAATACGATGCCTGTACAGATGTTCTTGCGGGTTTCACCGATAACGACCTTGCGGGCGATAAGCACGAGGGCTATAATCCAGAAGAGGGCGAGTAGCACGAACAGCTGCGCCTTGAGGGAGAGCGCGTGGTGCGCCTTGAATAGCCCGGTGAGGATGGGGTTTTCTTCCTCATCTTCTTCCACCTTGTCGCGGGTCATGGCCTGCGCGTACTTGAGGTTGTGCAGTATATCGTCGTCGGTAGCGCGCAGGCGGAGTGCCTGCTTGTAGTAGAAGATGGAGAACCCGAGCTTGCCGTTACGGAAATAGGCGTTCGCGAGGTTGTAGTAGAGGTCGGCGTCTTCCATGCCATTGTCGACGCAGGTGCGCCATTCGTCGATAGCGCGCTCGAAATCGCTCTCGTTGTAGGCCTTGGTGCCGGCCTCGATGCCCGGGCACTTTTCGGCGGCAAATGCCGAACCGAATGATACTGCGACTGCAAATAAGATAAGCAAAATCTTTTTCATAAGCATCTCGTTATACCTTAAGTCCTTCGCACAGTTTTTCTACATCCTCGAGCATATTCTTCTGTTCTTCGGCGGAGGGGTTCACCGGGGCGAACCTTGCGAACGCACACTTTTCGAGCCAGCTGTCGATGGCTGCAATGGTCTCTGCGTTCACGCCGAGCTTCGCAAGTTCATCCTTCATTTGCGGGCGCGTCATGCCCTTGAATTCCAGGTTGGTCTTGTCGCTCAGGTAATCGATGAGCCCGTTCTCGAGTGCCGCATAGAGTGCCTTTGCGTCGCCCTTCTGGAGTGCGGCTCGTGCATTTGCAAACCTTGCCTTGAGCATCTTGTCGGCCTTGCCCTTGCGCATCAGGGCCGCATCGCTGCTGTGTTTCCTGTGCCTGCGAATCGCGAGTGTCACGATGAAGTAGAAGGGGATGGCCGCCAGGAATATAATCCAGAACATTACGCTCCTGTGCGGGTGCGAGGATTCCGCATTGCCCTTTACCGCGTGTATAAAGCGTATGTCGTTCCCGAGGGATTCGATTTCCTGCTTTTGCACGGCGGCGGGGCCCTGTGCGACAGGTGCCTGGAAAATGGCCTCGGGTGCGTTTTCGCCCTTCTCGACGGTAATGGTCCAGGGGCCCGCCTTTGCGGTCTCGTACTTTTTCTTGGCGGGGTTAAACCAGCTGTACGTGATTTCGGGGACGTTGAATTCGCCCTTCTTCTTGGGGTACAGGAAAACTTTTATGCTCTTGCTGGTAATGACCTTGTTGCCAACGACCTTCTTGCTGATGTTGTTCTCGGGAGGCACGGAGCGGAAGTCGCTGAAGTCCGGGAACTTGGGGTCGGTAATGGTGCCGGGGGTGCCGTCGCCCTTGATGTCTACCGAGAGCGTGAGCGCTTCGCCCACCTTGAGGTTGGTGCGGTCAAAGTCGGCGCTGAACTTGTAGTCGCCCACCATGCCGCTGAAGTCCGCGGGCCTGCCTTCGGTGGGGAGCGGCTTTACGGTAATGTTGATCGGGGGAGTCTGCGTTTCCGCGTCGATGGATTCCTGCTTGATGGACTGCGAATGGAACGACATACCGCCCATCTGCTTGTTTTCTTCGACGATTTTCGGCTCGCCTCGCTTTACGTACTTGAACTTGAACGGAGGAATCTGCAGGTTGCCGCTCTTGGTGGGGCTCAGCCATGCAAACTTGGCGCTCGCCTGCATTTCGCGGCGGTTGCCTTCCACGGGTTCGAACTTGAGGTTTGCGAGGTCGCTACGGTGTACAATGAAGTCGTTGCCCGTGTTCATATCGGTCGCCTGCAGACCACCCTCAAAGTGTTCGTAGGTGTGGAACCCGAGCGTCACGCTGAACTGCTCGCCCTCGTAGATGGATTTCTTGTTCGGGGTGAGGCTTACCGTGAGGGCGTCATCGCTGTAGGAACGCTGGATGCTAACGGGAATGTCGCCCGAGATGGCGCGCTTTTGCCCGTCGATATCCATGTAGATCTGCCCGGCACTGATTCGGCCGGTCTTCTTGGGTGCCTTGAGCTTGAAGGTATAGATGCGTGCCTTGTAGCCGCCGCGGCTGCCGCCCCCGAAAAAGGAGTTGAACATGTCTTCCATGCTGGGGCGGATTACCTGGTCTGCACTGTCGAGGCCCACCAGCGAAAAGCCGTTCTGCGTTTCGATGGCGAGGTTCCCGCGGTTGGCGGGGAGTTCTTGCAGGGGGAATACGAGCTGTAAACCGAATGTCTTGCCCGCTTCGACCCTTTCCCTGTCCAGTTGCAGGGAAGGCCGGGCCAGTGCCGCAGTGGCGAGGGCGAGGCATAGTACGATAATCTGTTTCATGCCCTCAAAAATACCAATTTTCACTGGGATAGACAACTTTTCGCGGGGATGTCCGGCAGGGATTTCCCTTTTTGGAGGCAAAAGAAAGAAAAAAATACGCTTATATATATTTTTTTCCCTTGCCGCGTTAGTAAATTTTTGTTAATTTTGGCGCGTCGTTAAGAAAATCACAAAAAAACGGCAAAAAAAGACAAAAAATAAAGGATAGAAAGGTCAATATGTACTGCATTCTCGCCGCCCTCCTGGTCAAGAGCTTCAAGAAGTACGCCAAGCGCGCCTAATCGCCCGCCTGGCCCTTTTTTTAGACATCTCTCTCTAGTGATTGCCGGTTCCGCTGGATAAGCGGGCCGGTTTTTTTATATTTACTCATGGAGTTTGCTATGCCGAAGTTTTCTTTTGTGATCCCTTGCTACCGCTCCGAAAAGACTATCACCACGGTGGTGGAAGAAATCAAGAGCGAGATGGCCGCCAAGCGCCCGGGCGACGACTACGAGATTGTGCTGGTGAACGACTGCAGCCCCGACAACGTGTGGAGCGTCATCGAGGGGCTTGCGAATACGGAGAAGAACGTCATCGGCATTAACCTGGCGAAGAACTTCGGGCAGCATTCTGCACTGATGGCGGGCTACGGCAAGTGTTCCGGTGATTACGTTGTCTCGCTGGACGACGACGGCCAGGCCCCGCTGGATTCCCTAAACGACCTGATTGCGAAGCTCGAGGAAGGCTACGACGTCGTGTACGCCTACTACCACGAGATCAAGCAGAACCTGTTCCGTCGCTTCGGTTCGTGGATGGCGGGGCTTATGGGCAAGTTCATGCTGGAACCGCCCAAGGATTTCAAGGGCAGTAGCTTCTACGTGGCGCGCGGGTTCGTGATTCGCGAGATGTGCAACTACAAGAACCCCTTCCCGTACTTGGTGGGGCTCGTGCTCCGCACCACCCGCAAGATTGCCTGGGTCGAGACGAACCATCGTTCTCGCCTGGAAGGGACGTCGGGCTATTCGTTTGTTCGCCTGCTGGGCCTTTGGCTCAACGGCTTTACGGCGTTTTCGGTCAAGCCTCTACGCGTGAGTACGTTCCTCGGGTTCTTCTTTGCGTTCCTGGGCTTTGCCTTCACGATTTTTGTGATTGTGCGCAGACTGCTCGGTATCACGACGGTGGATGGCTGGAGTACCATTATTGCGCTCATCCTGATTATCGGTGGCTGTATTCTGGTGATGCTCGGCCTCATCGGTGAATACATCGGCCGCATCTATATTTGTATCAACGACTCGCCGCAGTACGTGATTAAGCAAGTCGCGGGCGAGCGAGGATCCTCCAATGCCTAAGATTCCCTTCAATAAGCCGCCCTTCGTGGGGCTAGAACTTGACTACGTGAAACAGGCCGTCGAGAGCGGCCGTATTTGCGGTGATGGTACATATAACCTGCTCTGCCACGAGTGGCTCGAAAAGCACACCGGCACGGCGAAGGCGCTCCTTACCACGAGCTGCACGCATGCGCTCGAGATGTCGGCGCGGCTCTGCGACATCGGCCCCGGTGACGAGGTGATTATGCCCTCGTTCACGTTCGTGAGTACTGCCGACGCGTTTGTTTCGCAGGGGGCCAAGTGCGTGTTTGTGGACATCCGCCCCGACACGATGAACCTCGACGAGAACCTCATCGAGGCGGCGGTTACCGAGAAGACGAAGGCGATTGTACCGGTGCACTACGCGGGCGTGGCCTGCGAGATGGACAAGATCAACGAGATTGCAAAGCGCCACAACCTGTTCGTGGTGGAAGATGCCGCGCAGGGCATGATGGCGACCTACAAGGGCAAGGCGCTCGGGACGCTTGGGGACTTTGGCTGCTACAGTTATCACGAGACCAAGAACTACAGCATGGGCGAGGGCGGTGCATTGCTGATAAACGACAAGAAGTTCTGCGACCGCGCCGAGATTATCCGCGAAAAGGGAACCAACCGCTGCCAGTTCCACAGGGGCGAAGTCGACAAGTACACCTGGGTGGAACTCGGCTCCAGCTACCTGCCGAGCGAACTCAACGCCGCATACCTCTATGCGGAACTCGAGTGCGCTGACGAGATTTACGACAACCGCATGGCGAGTTGGAATGCTTATCGTGAACAGCTCGCTCCGCTGGCCGCGAAGGGCCTGTTTGAACTGCCGTACATTCCGGAGCACTGCGTGCACAATGCGCACATGTTTTACCTGAAGGTTGAAGACTTGCAGACGCGAACGGCGCTCCTCAAGCACCTGGTCTACAACGGCATCCTTGCGGTGTTCCACTACGTGCCTCTGCACACATCGCCTGCGGGGCAGCGCTTCGGCCGCTTCTGCGGCGAAGACAAGTTCACTACCCGTGAGAGCAACCGCCTGCTGCGCTTGCCCATGTTCTACGGCCTCAAGCCCGAGGACATCGAGTTTACCTGCAAGAAGGTTGCTGAATTTTTCGGGGTGTGATACTAGGGAGGGTTTCGCACGGCTTGCCCTCCCTAAGCCCCTCCCGACGCGCACTTAACAAGTAAGTGCACGGGGCACCTTCGGTGTGCATGATACTAGGGCGGGGCTCGTACGACGGCCCCTCCCTAAGACCCTCCCGACGCGCACTTAATAAGTAAGTGCACGCGCACCTTCGGTGCTTTGTGCTTTAATCAAAATTTAAACTGCGCCGGTACGGGGTAAAGCCCGCGTCGGTGATGAACTTTTCGGCCGCCTCGATGGTGGTGAGGCCGTGGTTCTTAAGCACGTTCTCCTCGATGACGATGCTGTTGATGTCGTCGGCGCCGGCATGGAGCCCGAGCTCCCCGAGGGAGAGGCCCATCCCGAGTAGCGAGACTTCGATATGCGGGATATTGTCGAGGAATATGCGGCTGAGTGCGAGCAACTTGAGGTATTCATCGCCGCGCACGTGCCTGATGGGGAACTTGTCTGTCTGCGGCTGGAATGTCCATACCACAAAGCTCTTGAAGCCCTGAGCGACATCCTGCGTTTCGCGCACGTAGTTCAGGTGCTCGATGATTTCTTCAGGTGTCTCGACGCTCCCGAAGACGATGTTCGCGCTCCCGGGGAGCCCCTTCTTGTGGCAGGCGGCGAGCGTATCGCACCACTGCCTTGCGGTAAGTTTCCTGGGGCTGAGCATTTGACGCATGCGGTCGCTGAGAATCTCGGCACCTGCTCCTGGGACAGAACTCAGGCCCGCTTCTTTCAGCGTGTCCAGCAGTTCATCGAGTGGCATGCTGTGGGTTTCCGCAATGCGCACGAGTTCTACCGGCGAAAAGCCGCGCACCTTCACGCCCATCTCGCAAGTGAGCATCTGGAGCACGTCGGTGTAGTAACTGAGGGGGATTTCGCGGTTCACGCCACCCTGCAAAAAGATCTGGTCGGCGCCTTTCGCCTTCGCCTCGAGCGTCTTCTGGCGGATTTCATCCAGGCTCAGCACGTATGCTTCGGGGCTATGTGCCGGCCTGCAGAAACTGCAGAAACTGCAGGTGACTTCGCAGACGTTCGTGTAGTTCACTATACGGAACGCGGTATAGCCCACGCGGTTTCCGGGGTTCATGCGCCTGCGTATCGCGTCTCCCGCTTCCACCACTTCGATCCACGAGGCGTTTTTCAGGATATCAAGCGCTTCCGCCGGAGTGAGGCGGGTTCCGTCAACCGCTTTTTGCAATAACGAGTTCATCTACTTTTCTGCGTCGTTGCTGTCGAGTACCGGGATGTTCTTTTCTTCCTGGCACAGGTTCTCTTCGCGGATCTTGAAGGTAAAGTCGACCAGGTTGTTCTCGAACATCTTCTGGTAGGGCTTCTTGGCCTGCACACTCTGGAGGGCGCAGGTGCAGTAGTTGATGCGCTGAACGAGCTTGGTGTCGTCGGAGGGGATACCCTTTGCGAAAACGCATTCGTGCATGATGGCATATTCCATCGGGCGGTCGTAACGGCCCTTGCACTTGTTCTTGAGGTCAGGTTGCGCGGCCACCTTCTCGATAATCCCCTGCGAGGGAACATCGTTTATTACCTTGTTTGTAATGAACCCGCCGATGAAGAACAGGAGGCATACGCCCGCGTTGATGAGGAAACGCTTGCCGCGGCTAATCTTGTTGTAGCTGCGTTCGACGGCTTCGAATGTCTGGGTGGCGTGTAGCCTGACGTCTTCAAAATCGTTATTGGCCATCGTCTTCCTCCATCGTCCAGATTTCGGGGAATGTGCGGTAGTCGCCCGCGTAGTCGAGGCCGTAGCCCACGACAAACTTGTTCTCTACTTCAAAGCCCACGAAATCGGCGGTTATGCTTGCAGTGCGGCGTGCGGGTTTGTCGAGCAGTACGCAGGTCTTGATTTCCTTCGCGCCCATGCCATTGAGCGCCTGCTTGACTCCGAACATCGTGTTGCCGGTATCGAGAATGTCGTCAATCACGAGCACCTTCTTGTCGCGGATGTCGATGTTCTCGAGCCCCGTGATTTTCAGGTTGCCACTCGATTCAGTGCCGTTGCCGTAACTGGACGCCCGTATGAAGGCAAGTTGCAGTTTCGGCGTCGCGATACGCTTGCAGATGTCGGCACTGAACATGAAACCGCCCGAAAGCACGGTGATGACGATGTCGCACCCGAACGCGGCCACGTCCTTGCCGAGCGTGTCCAGTCGCTCGCTTATTTCCTTTGCGGAGATGAGCGGTTTGCTGGACTGCTTATACATTGTCCACCTCGAAGTTGAGCCAGCCGAACATCGGCTTGAGGGCGGCAAGTTTGCCCTTCGGGTTTTCCTTGAACTGCTTGTAAATCTTGAACACCTTGTTCTCGAGGCTCGTCTTGTCGATGCCGAGCTTGAGCCAGTCGGCCACCGTGATGAGATCGGTGATGTACTTGACGGTGGATTCGTCGACCTTCGCGTAGACATCGTCGATGAGCTTGCTCAGCTTGCGGAAGAACATGCGGCCCGTACCGCCGAAACTCGGGTTCGTGTCGAGCGCGTTCGCCTCGTCGATAAGGTCCTTGATTTCCTTCACGAGGTTAGAGTCCGGGCCTTCGAGCAACTTGAGCGCCTCGTGGTGGATACGTGCGTTGAGTTCGAGCGAGAGGATCTTTCGCATGGTATCGGGCAGCGTGTGGTCGGGGTCGGCGAGGCTGTCGATAGAAATGCCATGGTTCAGTGCAAAGCTGGAGAACGATTCCGTGATACTTGCGAGGTGCTTCTGCGTGCTGCGCTTGTTGATGGTCTGCAGCGAGTCGCTCATGAGGTCGCGCATACGCACCACGTATGCGGTCGGGAACAGGTTCCTAAGTTCAATGGTCCCCATATTCGGGTTTTCCACGAACTTGAGACCGTTCTCTTCGATGCTACCCATGGCCACCACGATGTTCACGCGCCCGAGGGCATCGGTAATCACGAGGTTTGTCGTCTCGCGCTTTTCGCCGATAAACTTGTCTTCGTAAGTCACGCGCACGAGGGTCTGGCGCCTGCGGCTAGAAATCTTTTCCGCCTTCATGCGGGAGTTCGAATTGTCGGAATCCTGTTCGAGTTCCAGGTGGAATATCGCGGCGCGTTCGGCCATCTCCTTGAGGATTACGGGCACGGCGTCTTCGGCGTAACGCGTGAATACTTCTGCACCGTTCCACTTGTGTTCGTTACTCGTGGCGCGCGCGAGTATGCTCAGGACTTCGCTCTTGATGTTGTGTCCGAAGGGAAGGAACGGCTCTAGCAGTTCCATGGCACGCAGGGCGTAGCGCATGTTCTGTACAGGTTCCAGGCCTTCGATATCGTTGAAGAACCAGCCGCAGCTCGTAAAGCTGAACAGGCAGAACTTCTGGATTTCGAGGAGGCGTATTGCCTTCGCGCACATTGCCGGGTTTTCGGGCTCGAGGATGGTGTCCTTGAGGAACTGTTCCACGCGGGACTTGTCCTCGGGAGCGACGAGTGCCTGCACGTAGTTGTTGCGGGCGTCCCAGGGAGCAATCTTTGAAATCTTTTCGAACTCGCGCACGAACACGTCGTCGGCGAGTTTTTTCAGGTGGTTGAACGCATCGCGTAGCGGACCGCGCCATTTCTGGTTCCAGTCCGGGCCACCGCCGGTCGAACAGCCGCAATCGCGGTACCAGCGGCCCACTCCGTGGGCGCAGCTCCACGCACACCCTTCGCCGTGGAAGTTCTTGAGCAATACCTCGTGCTCGGGCGGGAACTTTTCAAGGAACCAGCCGTAGTTCACCGGCACCATGTCGTGCTCGGGGGCGTAGCGGTTGTAGAGCCAGGCGGCGCACATGTCGCCAAAGGGCTCGTGGTGGCCGTAACTTTCACCATCGGTACCGATGCTCACGAGTTGCGCTTCCTTGCGGTTTGCATCCCAGGCGTCGGCAATGCGCCTGCCGAACGTGCCGGCGTCGCGCAACAGGTGTTCGAACCCTACGGCAGAAGAAAGCCACGGGTTGTAGAAGAATACGTCCAGGTATCCGTCACAGACGAGATTGCCGTCCTTGTCGCGCGGGTACACGCGGTAGGGGCGAGTCGTATCGATGTCGGTGTTGCTGCACCCAGTCCATTCCTCGTCGCCGAACTTGCGGAAACTATCGGCCTGCGTGGGCGAGAGGATGGTAAACTTGATGCCCGCCTTGATAAGTTCCACTACCGTCTCGAAGTTGATGGCGGTCTCGGCGAGCCACATGGCCTCGGGCATGCGTCCGAAGTGGAACTTGAAATCCTCGATACCCCAGCGGATTTGCGTGCGCTTGTCCTGCTCGCTGGCAAGCGGCATAATGATGTGGTTGTAAACCTGCGCAATCGCGTTTCCGTGACCGAGCCGCTCGATGCTCTTCTTGTCGGCTTCCTGGATGCGCCTGTACGTATCGGGCGTATTCGTGCGGATCCAGCCCATGAGCGTGGGGCCCATGTTGAAACTCATGTACTCGTAGTTGTTGACAATGTCTACGATATGCCCGTGCGGGCTCAGAATGCGGCTAGCGGAATTGGGGCTGTAGCACTGGCTTGCGATGCGGTCGTTCCAGTCGGGGTTGGGCCTTGCGC
>JAEEGJ010014671.1_pt1 | contig 18520 bp, 17 predicted proteins | sample 8958761 | NCBI WGS metagenome assembly JAEEGJ01 (sample SAMN16246546, study PRJNA631951) | gut metagenome | biome: gut microbiome; feature: rumen; material: RS-attached | host: Bos | place: Iran: Karaj | collected 2018-10
CATCCCGCATGAATTTCTTGTAAAATCATTGATTTAAAAGAGGTCTGTGCCGAAATACTGTCCCACATCAGTTGCGTAAATTCGCAGTTTGTTACAGGATATTTATCTACTAAATACGACCCCGTTATGTAAGCGAGCCTTTTAGGATCTTTTTTGTCAAATCCTAAAAGCACTTCTTCGTTCTTGAAATCAAGAAACTTCATACCGACGGCTAAATTGATTTTATGCGAAATGCCGAAATCGTGAAATTTCACGCTAATAGTACTGGCCCCAATAAGCGTCGGAGCCTGGACCTGCAAACAAGAATCATTGAGAGCTTTTGATTTTAGCGAGGTTTGCCATGCAAGAACTTTTGAGTCCATGCAAATTTTGACAGTTTCGTTTTTTTCGACTTCGAGCCAGGTTTCGTCGCCTAATGAATTGCAACTCAATTCAACAGTTCTGATGTCATCAGAACAAGCCATACAAAGGAAGCACAAAGCGGGCAACGCTAATTTGAAAAGATTCATCCAAACTCAATCCAGACTGGTATTTATATGGGTTAAATTACACAAAGCAAAGGCCCATCAACCACTTTTTTGCGAATTTTTGATACCAAATCGCACAATTTTTTAATTTTGGCATCATAATTTTTACTTTATCTACACCATTTTACAGGAATCCGCCTATTTTTTGATACCAAACTTGCAATTTTTTCACTTTTGGTAACACACATCACCTCAAAAATCACGCAACAGCCCCAAAAATACTTAATTTATTTGAAGTTTTTGATACCAAAAAAAATTTTTTCAAGATTTTAGTAACACTTTTTCGCAAAAAAGCCATCGCAAGGCTCCCAAAACCAAGCAAAACGAGCTTTTTTCGGCAAGAACTAGTCATGCACTTGCTCAAACGAGGTTGAAATGTTTAGCAGTCGCATAAACACGCATTTGACCAACGAGCGAGAAGCGAAAACTATTCCAGGTAGTATTCCCGCAACGCTTCAATGGAGGCGGAGGGCACGTGCAGCCGCTGTGTGATAAAATTCAATAGCGAGCCATATTTCGCGTTAATGAGCTTCACTGGAGTTTCCATATACTCGCGCTTGACGCTCACCAAGAAATGCAGCACATCCAATTGCGTATCCGTCATTCCTGCCGCTCGGCCTTTGGCGGTCATCGCCTCAAGTTGCTTGCAGTACGAATTTTCAGATTCCGCGTAGTCATCCAAAATAACATTGTCATCGGCGCCAAGCGCCGCCAGCAACAGTACCGCACCAAAGCCGCAGCGATCCTTACCCGAAGTGCAATGCCACAGAACAGGTGCGCCTTTTTGCGCAAGCACCGTCTTAAAGAACTCGCCAAATTGGCGATGCGCATAGTCGCCTTCAGCAAAGTAATTATAAAGTACATCCTTTAACTTAGTGGCCCACGGGAAGCGCGCAACCTTAAAGAGGAGTTCCATCATTCCCTCCCCTTTCGCAGGCATAATCTGTTCCTTTTGCAACGCGCTATTGCGCAGCAATTCGTCTAAAACAGGAATCGAGACCACCGACATCCCATCGAGAAGTTTGTCCGGTTTACGCCTATATTCAAAGTCTGAACGCAAGTCTATAACCAAACGAATGCCAAACTCGTCACGCAGACGGTGCAAATCGTTTTCGGTCGCTAGCGACAGGTTTCCACTGCGAAAAAGCATATTATGCTTGACACGACGGCCGCCCGCGACGATTCCGCCGAGCTGTCGAGCATTTTCTATACATTCAAACTTTAGAACATTTGCCATAAAAGTCCCCTTTACAAGTCTAATATAACGAAATCCATTACAATTTCAAAACATTTATACATAAAAACCCCGAAAGTCTTAAAAACTTTCGGGGTTTACACAGTCCTTACAATAGACTAGCCGAGCTGGTCACTCCAAGGAGGTGGTTCAGAACCGCTTCCTTGCAGCAGGTTGGTTTCATGACGCAATTCAACAATTTTCATCTCGGGAGATGTGTATTCTTTTTTCTGGTTTTGTTCTTTTTTTATATTCATTTGTATTCAATGATTAATGGTTTGGGGGTTAATGTTGTAAATTTTTTCCATAATAGGCACCACGTACCTTTCGAGCATCCTTGTTCACAAGACGACCCTTGAGGTCGTACACGCGCTTTACGCTATTCGCACGGAATTCTCCACTGCGAGTATTGAACTGGCCAATGACAGTCGTGTGTTCTTCGCCGTTCTTGTCTTTACCCACAATGACCAAATTCATCTGTTCCGGAAGTTCATCCGTTATAGAAGCCACGTTGCGGTTCGCATAGTAGCCATTAGCGCGAACCGTGCTCGGCACATTGTGAATCAAGTAAGCACGCAGCGGACGGATACTGGCCCCAGCAGCGATTTTAACAAACTGACCTACAGACACGTCACCTTCAGAAAAAGCGGCAAAGCCATAGACTCGGCCCAAATCCGGACTGTCCTCGGTCCACTTCATGAAAGAATATGTTCCACGGAATTCCCAGCCATCCTTTTCAGTAACGGCATCGCGAGTCGTTTCCAAGACTACAGAGCCAAGAATTTCAAGAGACTTGTCGCTCATCTTGATCATATACGGAGTGTAAGCTTGCAATTCAACTTCTTCCATTGATTTTTCCCATACAACCTGCATGGCCACGGCCTTCTTTTTATTTTCATCCAAGACAATGCCATCAAACGAAAGAACAGAATCAACACCAACTAAAAGGCTTGTCTTTATGTTGAACGGAAGCACTATGGTAGAATAGCCTTCGGTCGTAAAATCGCGTTCAAACTTCACTTCGTCAACTTCAATTCTATCCGTTATTATGAAATCATCTTCCCCGATGTAGTTTCCGTTGATTTCGGCATGGATCTTACCCTCACCGTCTTGTGTAACGACGATATTCGGCTTGACCGGACGCAACGTTTTGCCAGCGACAACGTCAAGCTTGTCAATAAACTCACCAACCAAATCATCCCATTTAAAAATGGAACCTTCAAAAACATTGCCTTCGCCATCGGTGTAGAGAACATTTACTGCTACTTTAACAAAGAAATCACTTTTAGGCCCCAAATCATCAATATAAGTATAGCGGTTAGTCGTGACGGTAGCCCCAGCAAGTTCAACACCAGAAGACGAACATGAGGGTCGTGCAGCAATGCCACTACCTTCACCATCGGCAAAGACCTCACCAGCATTTAAATGTGCTACAGAGCCATTCACAAACACGCCATAACTGCTTTTGTCTTTGGCATGTACAGTAAGAGAGCCTCCATTTACATTAACATCATACCAAGAACCAATAGCATAACTGAAATTGTATTCATCGGAAACTCCTGTCGCGGTCGCATCGACATCGCCTCCGTTAATTTCGATTCCTCCAGAACCCAAAATTCCTCTGAAACCAGCTGCGGTAACAGAACCGCCATTGACGATAACGTTCTCATCGCTAGCATAAATACCATAACCTGAATAATCAGCTGAAGAAGTACCAGCAGCATCGACTATACCACCGTGAACCGTGACTGATCCAGCACTAATACCATCACTGTTTTCCGAAACAGCCTTGACAGAGCCTCCATAAACGGTAAATGCATTAAATACAGATATAGCGGTGCTATTTTCCGCATAGACCTCGAACTTTCCCATATTTTCGCCAGTGCTCTGGGCATAGACGGCCAGATTCCTAAACCACATTTCGGAATTTTCATTCTTCGCAGTCAGCTTGGCACCATCTGCAAGAATCAAGTTGACATCCGGTCCCAAACGGTTCCAATCTTCGTCAATTTGCAACTCGAACGGCAAATAATTCCCCAAGGCTTCATCATACGTCACTTCGCCCTTGACCACAAACCAGCCGCCATTCTTGAACATCGGATCGTCCGGAGATTCGTCACCGGTAAGCTCGATGTAATTCGTAATAGTCTTCGTCTCGCCATTTTCATCAAGATACTCGACAGGAGAAGGGGTAGGCACGGCCCATGCGGTTGAAGAGATTAAAAACATCACGAGTAGGATTAAACCTATTCGCACCTTTTTAAATACATTTAAATTATTCATTTTTTGCATTCCTTCTTTATCGTTAAAAAACAAATAAGCCCGACGGAATACCGACAGGACATTTTTTACAACGTTTATACAAAGAAGCACACAATAGTGTGAAAAACAACTGTATGGAAGTATAAAATGTTGCGTTTTTAACATATAGACGCAAATTTAGGCAAAAGCCAATAATACTCCAATAGCCCATTGGGATTATGTGTATTAGCTATAAATGCTACTATTTTTTCAAAATTCTAAGCAAACCTTGCTTATTGTATTCAGGTGCATCTTTGGAGAACAAGCCCTTGAGTTCTTGACGAAGCACGTATTTTTCGTCGTCACCCCAGTCAATGATACTCCCCGACTTTGCCGGGATACCATCGCCAAAAAGGCTATCAGCCGCCATCAAGAGAGCTTCTTCCGGGTCTTCAATAGAAGTCGAGATACACAGGTCGGGCAGCGTAAACACCGCTAGGCCAAGCGTATAAAGCGAGTCGCCCGAATCAAGGATGTTAATCCACGGGTCCATCGGATAATCGGAATCGCCAAACTGTTCTTCAAAAGCCTTTGCCGTCCAGGCCGTGCCAGACTGCTGCATGTAAACCCCGATGGCTCCGGCGGCAAACATCTTCGAAATAGCGGAGTTCACCATTTCAACATCGTTTATGCTTTTTACATTCCCGAGCAAGAACAAAAGCGACTTGTGCGCAACAATGGCCTTTTCTTCGTCTTCCGTCAAATCATTACGTTCCTTGAAAATATCCAAAACATCAGGCGAAGCCGGCTGGCGTACGACGTTAAATTGGACACTGCAACCGGGAATCATCACCGTTTTTGTATCGGCAGCGACCTTGACGTTTTCGGTAATGGAAAAAATTTCGTCAACAGCTACAGGAATCGGGAAAGCAAGAACAAACTGGTTCATATCCAACTCTCTTTAAAATTTTCGAACAACACTTTCAATCGCCGTGCGGAGCAAGTTCGGGTTACTCCATTTTGGCATTTTAACGCAAGATTCAAAAGCCTTGGCTAGCGTTTCGGCAGAAAGCTCATCCGCCTTGATTTCAACAGCATAGCCCTCTTTTGATAAATCATGCGCAAGGACAATCTGTTCAAACTGCCCCGGAGTTGGCACAAAGATACATTTTGCACCAAGTTCTGCCATGTCCATCACGGTGCTGTAGCCGCCACGACTGACCACATAATCGGCCCGGTTTACGACATCCGCAAATTCAGCCGTTGCCAAATGCGTGTGGAACTCGATATTTCCTTCGGTCCACGTCTTATACCCAGCCGAAGGCTTCCCAAGAATCATCACATGACGACCGGGAATTTTCAAAAGCGCTTCGCGCAGTTGCAACTCGAATTGCGTGCGCGCAGGTTCCACCCCCGACACAACAGCGACAACCTTGAACCTCGAAAAATCCCTCGAACTTGGCAACGGATCAGAAACATTCCATTCCACGCTTGCCGTGCGAGCCATAAATTCAGACACGCTCATCAGGTCCACATCGCGTTCGAGATCGACATCCTTTGGAATCGGCGGATTTTTTTCGCGCGCCACAAGCATCGCATTTTCAGAAAATCTTGAAAGCGGCCCAACGTAATACATCGGCTTATTGCCCGGGGTTGCACCAGAATGCGAAAGAGAACCCGCATAACCCGGGAAAAATTCCATATCCGGCACCCAGACTTCATCGAACTTGCGCATCACATTTGAATGCCACATGACACCAAGGCGTTCAAACGCCGAAAAGATTTTCGGAAACGCAATCCGGCGCTGGTGCGTCATGTAAATGCTATACGCTCTTTTCGAATAAAATGCAAAACGATTATCCGAAAACAGCACATCGAAACCATAGCGTTCGACCATTTCTTCGGCAAAATGATGTTCGTAGCGCATCACGGCATTCAAGTGCATACTGTTTTTGAGCAGCCAAAGCGCCATGTTATAGCCATGCTTTGGATACACGATATTGTAGCTCGGAGCAAGACGTTGCCTGAGTTCCGGGAACACCTCACGGTAAAAACTTGCATTCGCCTTCACGACGGCAAGTTCCACCTCGGCCCCCGCCCGCAAGAACTCGCGGATAACGGGCACACAACGCGTTGCGTGCCCAAGACCCCAATCCAACGGAGCTACAAGGACTTTCAATTTTCCGCCTCTAGCCATGCGTGAGCCCAATCGCCATGGTCGCAATCTTTGTCATTGCCCATCAGCACACGCAAATTGAGTGTTTTTGCGCCCTTGATATTGAGTCTCAAACGTTCCTTGTCCGTCGTATAAAGCTTCTTGGAATGGTAAATTTCTCGACCATCCGCTTCGACAGCAAAGAACGCACCATCGCCACAAGCGCTTTCGTCATCAAGACCAACAACGGCATTGAACCAATCGTAGCTGCGCGAAAGCGTATATTCCAACGACGAATTGGCATGGCTACCAATGCCATAACGGAACGTTTCGCCATCCAGCGTCAACTTGTGGTGGTCCACCGTTGCATCCATCTGTGGCTCGCCCCATTCCTGCATAAAGCGCTGCATTTTAAGCCTGGAAAGGAGCGCCACGTTCTCGCCTTCGATAAAGAAGTCCCTGTACGTGACAAGCGTATCTTCGTCCGGCATGGAGCAGCTCAACACCACACGGTTCATGCCCGTGCGGATCTTTGCAGAATCCAAAAGCAACGTATCGGCATTGCTAGAAACAAGCATTTCACCTTGGTCCTTATCGTTCACCTTGTAATCGCAAGCGATGGATTCTGGGAAGCGTTTGTTCACAACAATCATGCCATTCGATTCTTCAGTTACCAAGAAGTTCTGCGCGTAATGCGACACGCCCTTCTTCGAAAGGATCTTGTAAATGGCAAGCCCGTAACCGAAATCGCGAGCGTTCATCAGCACGCGTTCATTCTTGAAACCGCTGAGGATGTCATCAATCTGGTCGGTCGTCTTGAAGCCCACCACGCGGCTTGCGCGGTTGACTTTTCCATAGCCGTCCTGACCGCGTACGAGATAAATATTCCCGCCCGACTTTTGCATCCATTCGGCAAACTGTTCGGTGCTCCAGCTCTTGAACGAACTTTCGCTAAACGAAGTATGCCCCGAGGCTAGCATCTGCCAAGGCCTTGCGTAAATGAACACAGAATTTTTCGGATACTTCGCCAGTTCTGTATTCAAGAAATCCTCTTCGGCCAAGAGCTTGTTCTTGTAATAGAGCATGTTCGACTTGTAGCTCGGAGCATGGTAAAGCATGAGCCCTACCGACAACAAGCAAGCGGCGCCAGCCACAATCTTTGCAGCTGCATCTTCCTTCATCTTCGTCGTGAAGACAAGCGCATCGTAAAGGCCAAGCGCCATCAAAAGCGCAAACAGCGGGAGCGCCACAAGCACATAGCGCTGGTTGATATCAATCGTAAACGTTCCGGATACGTTCAGGAGGATCACGAAAATCTGCACGCAGAACGTGATACCCAAGATGAACCCACGTACATAACGGCGAGAATAAATCATGCGGAACAAGAGCCACGCTGTAGCCAAAAGCAATATCACAGTAAACGTCGTGTAGAACGGATTTTCCATGATGCCGCCAAACGAAGAATCCGTTTTGAGGTTCATCATGACTTCGATGTTCGTCTTCAAGTTGAACCACAAATTTTCGAGCGAGTGAGCCGCATGTGTGCCGCCCTGGAAATCGTAACCGCGGTACGCCGCCATCGTATTAATCGAAGGCCAGCTCACAAAAATCACAGACGCGACAAACGCGGGCAAGCGGTAAGGCTTTTCAAGGAAATAGCGGTAATAGTAAAGCGCAAACGGGATAAACGCAAACACCGTTTCTTGGCGAGTCTGCGCAAAGAATCCAAGCAGCGGAACCGTCAAAAGGAAATGCTTCCACGTGACCTTGTTCGTCGGCACAAAAGCATACCAAGCCATCAAAACCGCAAGCAACAGAATGTAAAGAACTTCGGTCGAAGCAGAGCGCGACTGCAACAGGTAAATCGGCATGCCACCCAGGAACGCCGTTGCCGCAAGTGCAAGTTTATCGCTCTTAAACCATTTGCTAAGCGCAAGGAAAAACGCAATCAAGCTCAGAATGTAGAACGGATAGTTCACCATCAACGCAGAATCGCGGTTCGGTTCCATGAAGTTGAACACCAGCGAATAGACAAAACCGAGAGCCTTGCCTTTGAAGTTGTTCACCTCGGTCTTGCAGTCCAGAACGCCATCCGTCCAGATGCCCTCGTTACAGACACCGCCCGAATGTTGGAAATACATTTGGAGCCCCATGGACTCCCAACTCGTCTCATCACTCAAGACGCGGTGCGTATTGCCGATGTTCCCAAAGATGAACACCGAGAAAACGATGAGCAAAAGCGCAAGCCCGCAAAAGCTCTTTCCGCTCGGCAGGAACCCTTTCACATGTTTTGCTACAAACGGAGCATTAACAATAATACCCGCCACAAGCAAAAGGAACGTGAGGAGAATAGAGTAATACCCCCACTCGATATCCCAATGCCGCGCATAAGACACGGATAAGTTATTGAATATAAAGAAAGCGGAAACAAGCACCGCAGCCGTAACCGCCAACATGACATTTTGAGGTTTCTCCCATTGAAGGGTATTCTTCCATTCCATAAAGGACTGACGCAAAGATTTCGGCTTCACACCATCCCTTCCTAACGTTTCTTTTTTCATAGTGAGTTAAATATAACATTATTTTTCACACAAGATTCAATAGAGTTTTTTCGAGCAACTCGATTAAAAGCACAACATTTTTACACAGATATTCTATATAATACAGCGATCGAAAAAAGTCTCCTTTTTTCGCAAAAAACAATCATTTTTTCAACAGAACTTTTTCAGACACACAAAAAAAACGAATCTATTTTGTATATATTATAGGGAGAGTTTAGAGCTATCTTGGAAGGAGTTAAAAATGTTTTACAAACATTGGAAGAAAATCGCACTTGCATTGACCGGATTCTTTTGGAATAGTTGCGATAACTCGGTAACATCGGCGGAAGCCAACGGAACAAACCCATCAAGTTCCTCAAATGTCGATAACGAATCCAGTTCTTCTACAGTGGCACCAATTCCGAGCAGTTCCCCGTTGTACGGGGTTATGTCTAGCATCGCCGAATCGAGCAGCAGTTTCGTGCAACCGGTGCCCGCATACGGCGTTGTAGCAGTTCCCTGTTACGAAGACGGTAAGGGCGTCAAAATGAGTGCCGGAGTCACAGAAACAAAACTCGTTTGCGATGACGGCGTATTTTGCAATGAACGCGAAGTAATAAAGGAAGGCGGAAGCGAACCGTGCAGTATTAGTGATGAAGGAGACCTCAAGGGAGCGGTAGCCTGCCCCGATTACGGCACAGTCCACATTACCGAAAAGACTTACGACTGCGACGGAGTCCAATATAACGAAGCCGAATTCCGCTCACGCTACGATAGGAAATACACCACAAAGCCCACAAGTTCCAGCGGCACAGCGCAAAGTTCTAGCTCTGTAGCACAAAGTTCAAGCAGCTATAATATTTGCTTTCCTGAAGGATACTTTTGCAAAGACAGAACCGAAAAATACACCGAAAGCCAAGCCATATCTAACGCCACCGACCAAGCCAAATGGGAAAGTTCTAGGAAAATCGATGAAATTATCAGTGAACAATTCAAAGACAAAGACGTTCCAAAATGCCTTGAAGACATGCGAGACTCTCTCGAAAGCGGTTTTGTAGCATTGTATGGCGCACCGGGGTGCACTATTCCTAGCCGATACAGATGCACCGATGGCACAACATACACAACACCAGAATACCAAGAACAGCAAGCATTTGACGAAAAACAGGCAAAGAAAAAGCCACAATACGACGAGAAATACAATGAGGTTTACAAAGAAGAAAAAGAGAAACTTGATAAGAAAATCGAAGATTGCTTGAATTCCGAGAAAACCGAAGACTAAAAACGTCATACATACCTCGCACCTCAATGTTCTACAAATTCCTAAAATTCATTTTTCTTTCGACACTCACTCTTATTTGGGGCGGTTGCGAAAGCAAAGACCATGCCATAGCCGGGTATGGTTGCATCTCTACCCAATGCTATAACACTACTGCGATAAACGACGCCGGCAAAGCATTCGACATCATTGAATGCGAAAACGGCGATAAATACCTAAGGCATCCGGGAATTTACGAAAGCCCTTTAGCGCCAAACGACTTGCCCCCAGGTGTTGACGTTTTCGCCCCGCAAACAGACGAAAGAGGGTGCGGAGCTTCAAACTGCACTTACAGCAAACAAGATCTTTGCGTAGACGGAATCGTTTTAGACGAACACGGAAATGAACAACCCGTCGGTGGATGCCACCCCACCATCGATTGCCCGGAAAAGAGATAATGTTCTACAAGCACTGGAAAAAAATCGCACTTGCATTGACCGCTTTCTTTTGGGGCGGTTGCAACGACAATTCTTCGTCCAGCGAAGAACCTACGAAGTGCACACTTACAATAGGTTGCCCCGAATACGGGGTCTCTGGTTATTATTGCGAAGATGGTATTTACCCAGACGATAGAGGTCAAAACTGTACGTATGTACCAGCACCTAAATGCTCCGAATATTACTATTGCGAAGACGGTGTTTCTTGTTGGGCACACGAAGATGAAACTGTTTTAAAGTGCTCCGACAAACAAGACAAAGAATTTTCAATCAACAAAAACGAATTTAAAACTAAATATTATACAGAGGACGAAGAATGAACATTCGCAAGCACTGGAAAAAAATCATACTCTCGGCAACCGCTTTTTTCTGGGCGGCGTGTAACTACGAAGACTCTGCAAAACCCCTGTACGGTGTGTACTGCCCACCGGAAGGCTGTGGCGACCCCGAACTAAGCAGTTCATCCGAAGCTACGCCGATTTCATCAAGTTCGGAAGAAACCAGTAGCTCGTCCGAATCCAATGCGCCGAGTTCCAGCAGTATCGAAGAATCGAGCTCTAGCAGTTCCGCCGAAGTCACATGCGCTCCCGGAGATTCGATGGAATCGTATTATCCCCCCTCTTATTCGGCAGAAATAGCCAAAATGAATGCTGAAGAAAGAGCAAAGCGCTCTGGCTTTAATAAAGTGGATAGCATCCATAATGAATTGCTAACGCCGCCTCAATGTCTCGCGGATTTACGTCAGCAACTTAACGATTTCGTCGCTCTTTACGGAGCTCCTGTATTATTTCCTAAGAATGAAGTTTGCAGTGACGGCACGACGCGCCCGACGAAGGAATACCAAGAATATCTGAAAATGAAAGAAGAATGGGAAAAGAACAAGCCCGCTCTAGATGCAGAATGCCAAAAGATTTACGAAGACAAACTGAACGCCATTCAGCAGCAAATCAACAAATGTTTGAGCAATGCAGACACCACTAAAAAGATTGCTTGCGACCTTGACGCCATGTGTCCAGAATACGGTGTAGATTCAAAATGTTCCTACAATTACAGATGCGAAGATAAAGTCGAATGTTGGGATAGTGAAAACAACACCATTAGATGCACCGATGAAACAGGCAAAAGCGTCACCTACACCGAAGAAGAATTTAAATCTAAGTATTATAGGAAATATATGTAGGCGATAAGATCCTTCTCATCAACCTACCATAAAAATTATATTCAAGAAAAAGTCGATAAATGTCTAGAAAAAGAGGCAACAAATCCGTAATAGGAACAATACATCGAAAAAGAATTTTATACAAAAAAAACTACGTAAAAGAATAAAAATCAATAATTTTTATATAATTTTGTACCTAACAATTACACCACAAACAACTTCCTACCATCTACTTCCTACAGCCTACTAACATGTTCTACAAATTCTTGAAATTCATATTCTTGTCAAGCCTCACTCTTATTTGGGGCGGATGTGAAAACAAGGATGATGCCGTAGCAGGTTATGGATGTTTTTCAACTCATTGCTATAACGCAACAGCAGTCACAAAGAATGGCAAAGAGTTCGACATTATCGAATGCGACGACTACATGAGATATCTTCGGCATCCGAAAATTTATTATGAGGATGCAGATATTCGTAACGAGATTCCCCGCAATAATCTGAATATACAAGCTCCGTATCTTGCAGATTCTGAGTATGGAAACGGCTGTGGCATCGTGAACTGTAAATATATAGGGCCAGACATTTGCTATGAAGAAACCCTAACAGATTTGGCAACCGGAACCGAAAGAAAAGAAACCATTTGTCAACCAACCATCGAATGCCCGGAGAAAAAGTGATGTTCTACAAGCATTGGAAAAAAATTGCACTTGCGTTTGCAGCTTTCTTTTGGAATGGCTGTAACAATAATTCGTCATCCAGCGATGTGACAATAGCATGTTCCTTTAAGGGTGGGGCCTGTCCCGACTATGGGGTTGACTTCTATCATTGCGAAAATCCAGAAGATTACCTATCCCCCGACAAAGAAGAAAAATGCACATTCATCCCTCGTGACCCATGCGTTGATTATTACGAATGCGAAGATGGAACCTCTTGTAACAAAAATGAAGACGAAACCACGATGAGGTGCTTTGATGTGCAAGGCAACGAAATCACCGAAGACGAATTCAACACAAAATATTATATAGAGAATAGAGATTGAATTCACTAGACTCACATTTTTTTATTTTAACTTTTAATTTATACCTAACCACTAACCACTGTTTACCAACCACTCTCTCATGAAAATCTCTCTTAAGAAAAAACTCGCTCTCGAAGCTTATCGCCTTTACCGCCATAACGAAATCAAGGCTCACCCGCTCACTTACTTTTTCTGGGAATGCACGCTCCGCTGCAATCTGCACTGCCTGCACTGCGGTAGCGACTGTGTCAAGGACGCCATCCCCGACATGCCCCGCGAAGATTTTATGGGCGTGCTCGACAAGCTTGCCCCGCACATCGATCCCAAGCTCTTTATCGTAGTAATTACCGGCGGCGAACCGCTGATGCGCCCGGACCTCGAAGAATGCGGCCAAGAAATCAAGAAACGCGGCTACCCCTGGGGCATGGTCACGAACGGACTTGCCATGACGCCCGAACGCTTCGTGAAACTCTTGAACGCAGGACTCCGCTCGCTCACGATCAGCCTTGACGGCCTCGAAGCGAACCACAACCATTTCCGTGGCGACCCGCATAGCTTTGAGCGAGCGCTGCGCGCCATTGACATGGCGGCCCACACCGAAGGCCTCACCTTCGACGTGATGACCTGCGTGAACCGCGAAAACCTCAAGGAACTCCCAAAAATTCTCGACCTGCTCCTGAAAATTGGCGTCAAGCGCTGGCGTGTTGCAACGGTGTTCCCGAAGGGCCGCGCCAAGGACAATCCGCTGTTCCAGCTCACGAACCAAGAATTCCGCCAGGTGTTCGACTTTATCCGCGAAGTGAAAAAGCTGAACGTCATCAGCATCAACTACGGCTGCGAAGGATTCCTCGGCAGTTACGAAAAAGACGCCCGCAACTACCCATTCTTCTGCCGTGCCGGCGTGAACGTCTCTTCCGTGCTTTGCGACGGAAGCATCTCGGCATGCCCGAGCCTCCGTGGCGACTACATCCAAGGCAACATCTATAAAGACGACCTGTGGGATGTATGGCAGAACCGCTACCAAGTCATGCGCGACCGCAGTTGGGCTAAAATCGGCGACTGCAAGACGTGCAAATACTGGCGCTACTGCGAAGGCTCCAGCCTGCATCTCAGAGACGAGAAGACAAAAGAACTCGCTTACTGCCACGTCAAACGTCTAGAAGCTGCGGGAGCATAAGGAGATTCCCACCCCAGAAAAAAGATGGATTAATGATAAAATTCATCCAAGAAACCTAGATAGCACAGTAAAATAACCCGGCACAAGCACTAACAAAATTTTACAGAAAAAATAATTACATCTAAAAGAATTGCAAATTCGCTTGTATTTAAATATATTCTATGTAACATATTAGGGAGAAATACATAATGATGTATAAGCACTGGGAAAAAATTTTACTGGCCATGACTGGATTCTTCTGGGGAGCTTGTAACGCGGCTTCGGACAACACAACAACTACAGCAAAATCATCTAAAAAAGTTGTAGCCAAAGAAGTAAACAACATAAAGCCCATTATAAAAGACACCTTAAGAACCATACCAGACACTTCGAATCTCGTACAAGCGGTACCCATATATGGCATCAATCCTCCGCCAATTGAGCCAATTACAAAAGTTCCCTGCGCACAAAAAGCCGGCAACTTTATCGTAAAATGCCTTAACGATGTCATTTGCGTCGACGACAACGTTTATCCAGGCTGCGCCGAGAAGAAGCCTACAGTTGCTGCAAAATACGGAACAATAGCAACGACCAAGAAAAGATATACATGCGATAACGGGAAAACCTACACCGAAGCCGGATTTGCAAAGTACTTCACGATTGTAGATTTGCCCACAAGGCAATAAAAAAACTTTTATAGTCATTTAAGTCAAATTATAGACTGCAGCATAAACAAATGTAGCAGCCTATACTTTTTTATTTTAAAACCCTATTATTATGAAACTCGGCCTTAAGAAAAAACTTGCACTTGAAGCATTCCGTCTTTACCGTCACAACGAAGTCAAATCGCATCCGCTGACATATTTCTTTTGGGAATGTACGCTGCGCTGTAACTTACACTGCCTGCATTGCGGCAGCGACTGCGTCAAGGATGCTATCCCCGATATGCCCCGCGAAGATTTCATGGCGGTACTCGACAAGCTTGCCCCCCATATCGATCCCGACAACTTTACCGTCGTTATTACCGGCGGCGAACCGATGATGCGAGCCGACCTCGAAGAATGCGGCCAAGAAATCAAAAACCGCGGTTACGCCTGGGGTATGGTCACAAACGGGCTCGCCATGACTCCCGAACGCTACGCCAAGCTTTTGAATGCAGGGCTCAAGACGTTGACCATCAGCCTTGACGGACTCGAAGAAAATCATAACCATTTCCGCGGGAACCCGCATAGCTTCGAACGCGCCATCCGCGCCATCAACATGGCCGCCCACACCGAAGACCTTACTTTCGACGTGATGACGTGCGTAAACCGCAAAAACTTGAGCGAACTCCCCCGCATTCTGGATTTGCTCGTGAATCTCGGTGTCAAGCGCTGGCGCGTTTCAAACGTATTCCCGAAGGGCCGCGCCAAGGACAATCCGCTATTCCAGCTTACAAACGAAGAATTCCGACAGGTATTTGAGTTCATCCGTGAAGCAAAGGCTTTGAATGTCATCAATGTGAACTACGACTGCGAAGGCTTCCTCGGAGATTACGAGAAAGTCGTGCGCAATAGCCCGTTTTTCTGCTGGGCCGGCGTGAACATTTCATCGGTTCTTTGCGACGGGAGCATTTCGGCATGCCCGAGCCTCCGTGGCGACTATATCCAGGGAAACATCTACAAGGATGATATCTGGGACGTTTGGCAGAACCGCTACCAAGTCATGCGCGACCGCAATTGGGCTAAAACTGGTGAATGCAAAACTTGCAAATACTGGCGCTACTGCGAAGGCTCCAGCCTCCATCTCAGAGACGAGAAGACAAAGGAGCTCGCCTACTGCCATGTAAAGAGATTAGAGGCTGCGGGAGCGTAAAGACTATACCCCGTATAGGCTAAGTATAAAAACCGCGATTTTAAGGTTTGGATGGTCCCATCCAAGCCTATTTTGTTAAATATTTCAATTACAATATATACTTTATAAAAAAAATACGACAAACGTATTGAAAATTTACTCGTATTTAAATATACTTTATATACAATTTTTTCAAGGAGTAATAAAAATGAAATCTAAACACTGGCAAAAATTATTGCTAGCCCTGTCCAGCTTGTTCTGGAACAGCTGTAATTCTTCTCCAGACGTAGCATCACCGTCTTCGAGCGACCTCTCTATGGACGCGAAAAGCGCAGCAGAAGTGTCTTCTGCTTTAGCAAAAGAAGCTCCAAATCCTGTAGTCCATGACACTTCCGATATTGGCAACGCCATTGCCTTGTACGGCGTTCCGTCCAAGGTTATGTGCGTCCAGAAAGAAGGAAATTATCTCGTAAAATGCCGTGACGGAGTCACTTGCATCGATACAGACTTGCTCCCAGCCGTAAAATACGGAACTCCAACTCCTTACAAGAAAAAGAAATACAGATGCGATGACGGACACCAGTACACCGCATCCGAATTCAGAGCCATCTACGACTTGCTTATCATTTCCCAAGGGAAAAAAGCTGAATAAAATCTCAACCTTTGTTTTCATCTCATACAAAAAAGCCCTACTATTTGTAGGGCTTTTCCAGTTCAATAAATGTATATTAACATTTAAAGGAACTTTATATGAGCATTCGAAAAATTTCAAGAAAGCTTTTTATTTCTACAGCAGCATTCTTTTGGGCTAGTTGCGGAGGGGACAGCGAATATTCTCCAGTCATTTCTAACAAACCAAACGACATTACATCGAGTTCATCAAGTTCCCCTACAAGCTGTTCAGAAATCAAGGAAAGCAGCTCTAGTGACACTCCATCGAGTTCTTCTGAAGCCGTCCTAAGCAGCTCTAAAGAATCTTCATCGAGCATCGCCAATACAGAACCCATTGGGCCATACAGACTTGCTAGAGATACAAGCGTGTCCTGTAAAGTCACTTCATGGAGTCCTAAAGAATATTATGAATATGCAAAGTATAATCCAAGCATATTGATGGATGAATTAGAAAAGAATTACTTCAAAAATTTAACAGAACTCGAAGAAATAGAAGATCATCTTGAATTTAGCACTATCGGTCCAGTCCCCTCTTATGGAAGTTTTTTTCATACCAATGTGACAACACCCGAGTCATTTGCATGTTCAGATGGCACCCTATTCAAATACGACAGTTTTAGATATAAAGATTCATTGATTTTTTCAAACGAAGAATACATAGAAAAATATCCCCAAAGTGTAGCCTCGCCCCTTTGCAGAAAGACCGATTTTTTACGAGCAGACTTTACTAATGAACTTGATAAAGATAAACGTTTTATTGGCCATTTAAACGACATATACAAATCAGACACCAAAACGGTTATTGACAGCGTAATAAAAGCCAATAAAGAAACTCTATCCGCGACACAAACAGATTGCATTAATGCCATAAAAATATATCCAAGTGAATTATACGAAGGTCCAATAGCTACCAAACAAATTTGTGATGGAGACACAATCGTAAATCCTCGTTATCAGGAAAAACGAGAAGAAAATAAAGAATCTACCTTAGATGAAATTAAAAATTGCCTAGATAAAACAGAATAACTTAACATCATCTCTGCATCATTATATTAAGACACAATAAAAAGAACGGCACCCGAAAAGGTGCCGTCCTCAATTTCAACAACGTCTTAACGAAGAGAGCTTACTTGGCTTCGAAGTAGTAAGTCTGGAGAGTCTTACCATCCTGAGAGAGCTGGATGATCTGCTTGCCCTTCGGGAGGTTGCCACTAATCTTGTAAAGGTTTTCAGCAACGTATTCGACCTTGAGATCGGTGCCCTTGTCCTTAACCGGGAACACGCCCTTCGTTTCGCCTTCGCCAAAGCCCTTGCAGTCCTTGTGAGAAGCAATCGGAGCGACAACAGCCGGATAGGTCTTAGCCGTGATTGCCGTAGACACAGAAGAAGAGTTGTGGTAGAACACTTCGAGTTTGCCTTCGATGACACGCGGATCCGGGAGGTTCGTTACAGCAGCAACAGCGGCAGAAACAGCCTTCTTAGCCTTCTTGCCCTTACCCTTCTTCTTCACGCCAATCTTTTCAGCAAGGCTTGCTTTTGCATCACCAGCCTGCTGCTGCGGCATCGTCAAGCGGTAACCAGCGATAGATTCGTTGCAGTTCGTGGAATAGACAACCCACTTGTTATCGATCTTGAGCGGGCCTTCCGGAGTACCCTGGTACAGACCCGGATCAACCTGGGCGCTGTAGATGTAAAGGATGAGAGAAGCGTTCGGATTCTGTTCCGTCGTTTCAATCTTCATACGGGTCTTCACATACTTAGAACGGCCTGCATAAATTCTATAGGCGCCAACCGGAACCTTGACGAACTTGAACTTACCCTTGCGGAGTTCCTGGTTGAATTCGTACTTTTTGGAAAGAGTGGTATAAATCGTGGAGTCCATACCGACAGTCGGCATTTCCAACGGCTTATTGGTGAAAGCATCACGAACTTCACCTTCGATGGTACCTGTCTTACCGTTATCGCAAGCCGTCATAGCAAGAGCGATGATGGCAGCGGCACAAATGCTAAGTTTCTTTTTCATTTTGCGTCCTCTAGGGTTAAAAAGAGAAAAGCCTCCCTAACAAGGGAGGCCCCAAACTTTAAGAAGATTAAGCTTCTTCTTCAGTCTTGACCGGTGCAGCCTTGCGAGTCTTACGCTTTGCAGAGGTGATGTTAGCACCGCCGCCATAGCGCTTGTTGAAGCTGTCGCTACGGCCAGCCGTATCCACGCGATGCTGCTTGCCCG
>JAEEGJ010014673.1_pt1 | contig 18517 bp, 12 predicted proteins | sample 8958761 | NCBI WGS metagenome assembly JAEEGJ01 (sample SAMN16246546, study PRJNA631951) | gut metagenome | biome: gut microbiome; feature: rumen; material: RS-attached | host: Bos | place: Iran: Karaj | collected 2018-10
CGAGAACTTTTCTCGCATCCGAAGTTTTATTGGGAATTCCGTTAACGGTAATAGTTCCCTGATATTTAAGGAAACCGATAATGGATTTCATTATCGTACTTTTTCCTGCACCGTTAGGTCCCAAAAGAACAGTCAGACTACCCGAGTCGAGAGTGAAAGAAACATCGTTACAGGCAAGATTCTTGCCATACTTCTTAGTTACGTTTTTTACTTCCAGCATTTTGTTTCTCCTTTTCAAGTAAAATATTATAAGTAGACGGATGTCCGTACCGCAAAACATTATATCATATATATTTAGCGAGCGATAGACGGGTTCGAGTCCCATCATGTATAAAAAAAGAAGACATTGTGTTGATCAATGTCTTCTAATCGAGCGATAGACGGGACTCGAACCCGCGAGCTCAACCTTGGCAAGGTCGTGTGCTACCAACTGCACCACTATCGCATTTACCTGTCCGTTTTGCGGACAAGTAATATATTAACCGATTGATTTTAAAAAGTCAACAACTTTTTGAAACGGATTAGTTAATATTGATATTTATACTTCCGGAGCTTGTTTCTACCTTGATTTTTTTGTCTTTTCCGTCATTTGTAATAAACTTGGAATCCTTCTTCTCGTCGTTTACATTGATTGAGCCTGAAGATACATCAAGATCAAAATCGTAATCGTTTACATCTCCGATTAAGTTTAATTTAACTCCGCCGCTTGATACATCAAGGTCAGCGTTATCAATTTTGGTATCTTCTGCCTTAACGCCACCCGAGGTTGAATCTGCGGTTAAATTCTCGATTTCACAGCCATCCATTTTTATTGAGCCTGAGTTCGCATCAAGATTTGCACTCTTGGCTGAAACCTTTGTAAAATCAATTCCGCCACTGGTCGAATTACCTTCAATTGTTTCTGCGGTTACATTTTCAAATTCAATTCCGCCGCTTAAACTTCTGGCATATAGATTTCCGACCTCAGCATTATTCATTACAAACTTTCCTGAAGACTGGTTTGCTTTTATGTCTTCATACTTAACATTGTCAAGAGTGGTTCTTCCGCTTGAAACCTTAATATCAAGATTGTCTGCTTCGGAGCCTGTAATACTTACGCCGCCTGAGGAACTCTCAATTATACCGTCTATATTTACGTTTTTAATATCCATTCCGCCGCTTGATGTCTTTATTTCTGCATACTGATCTTTAGTTACATACAATTTTATGTACTGCTCTTCTGAATCAATGTTCATTATGTTTATAGGAATCACTTTATTATCTTTATGTGTAATAATGAGAGTTTCATCCTCAACTTTTATATCAGGAATCGCCTCTTCAAGTAAGCGGTATTCAACGCGGCACTTATCACTCTCTTCTATGTATAATTTTCCCAACTCTATGTCGATCTTCATTGAAGAAAAATCATCGAGGTCATAATATTCATTGATATAAATAGGCTCAACAAATACCTTATTTTTGATATCAAATCCGAAATTATTTTTTCCTCCGAACAATAATCCGAGTCCAAATATTACTCCTCCTAAAAGAAGCAATGATGTATTTATAATTACCATAACCAGTATAAATTTTTTCATAATAAATCCTTTCTTTTATGCTTTTTTAACTCTTTTCTCGGTTGACTTTTTAATTATTTTGACAATAAGTCTTACGATAAGTATGAAAAGAAGTACTGTTACAAAGCAGATTGCAAGACCGATGGCGATTACCATCATACCGGCACCTATACATACAAGTTTCTGTCCGATACCCGGTGCAATAAATGCCGAAGCAAATACTGCAGTGCCTGCAGCCATTATGGAGAGTCCCGCACCAAAGAATGCAACGAATAGTATAAGCAGAACTATAAATAGGGTTAATACAATTACTAACAGGCAAATAGCAATCGGCAAAGATATCGGAAGCGAAAAGATGGAAATAATCGCAATCCATACTATTGTGGCCGTTTTCTTAGCGGATTTCTTTTCTTCGTTTGAATCGATATGCTTCATTGTGATATCCGCAAATATATTCTTGGCAACTTCTTTAGGAGTTCCGAGCTTTGCGGTAACATCTTCGTCCTCTGCAAATCCGTAGTCCTCAAGATATTCTGTATAAAATGTTAAAGCATCCTCTCTGTCTTCCTGGGGCAAAAGTTTAAGTTGTTTGGAAAGGGCTTTTAAAAATTCACTCTTATTCATCTACATTTCCTCCTATCAGCCTGTCAATCTTGGTTTTGTAATCAATCCATTCCGTTCTGTAAAAACCAAGCAGCTCGTTTCCTTTTTCCGTGATGGAATAATATCTGCGATTTCTGCCCTCGAAAGGCTGATCGTATGTAGTAAGGTATTCGCTTTTCTGAAGTCTTCGTAATACCGGATAGAGTGTTGATTCGGAAATGTCTACAACTTCCTGGACCTTCTGCGTCAGTGTATAGCCGTAAGCATCACTCTCTGCAACTATACCGAGCACACATGCGTCCAAAAGCGGTGCCGTAAGTTGATATGTCATCCTTAATCCCTCCTGATTTATATTTGAAAATTCATAGATATTTTTGTTTTCGTATAATACTATACGGCGTATAATATTATTTGTCAACACATATTATACAAATTTTTGAATATTCTTTTTTTCCCTCATAAAAGAAATCTATGTTATGTAAACTAATGCCTTATAAAAGAGCATAAAAAGAATCGGGTCTTTTTAAAACCCGATTCTTATGTAAACTTAATTGTAACTTATCTTGCCGTAAACTTTCCGTCCTCGACATCAATCGTTATTGTATCGCCTTCTGAAACTTTTCCGGAAAGAATCAGTTTAGCAGCAAGTGTTTCGACCGTTTTCTGAACATATCTTTTAAGAGGTCTTGCACCGTAATTGGGATTGTAACCTTCTGCAATTACTTTGTCTTTTGCCTCTTCGGTTAACATAACTTTGTATTCTCTGTCTTCCAGACGTTTGTTAAGGTCTGCCACAATAAGATCAAGAATACCTGCGATTTCTTTCCTGCCGAGAGGTTTAAAGAGTATCGTTTCGTCGATTCTGTTAAGGAACTCAGGTCTGAAGAATTTGTGAAGCATACCTGTAACAGCCTCTTCCACTCCTTCTTTAAACTCACCGTCTTCATCAATGCCTTCAAGCAGCACATCTGCACCGATATTCGATGTCATAATAATAATTGTGTTCTTAAAATCAACCGTCTTGCCGTGTGAATCTGTTATACGTCCGTCATCAAGCACCTGAAGAAGTACGTTGAATACATCGGGATGTGCCTTTTCAACTTCATCGAACAAAACTACCGAGTAAGGTTTACGTCTTACGGCTTCGGTTAATTGACCGCCTTCGTCATATCCGACATATCCAGGAGGAGCTCCTATAAGTCTTGATACGCTGTACTGCTCCATATATTCACTCATATCGATTCTGACAATATTGTTTTCATCGTCAAAGAGCGACTGTGCAAGAGCTTTGGCAAGTTCCGTTTTGCCGACACCGGTAGGTCCTAAGAAAAGGAACGAACCGATGGGCTTGGTAGGATCTTTTATGCCTGCTTTTGATCTGATGATTGATTCGGTAACCTTAGTTACACCGTCATCCTGACCAATAACTCTTTTATGAAGTTCATCTGCAAGATGAAGTACTTTGTTTCTCTCGGATTCATTCAGTTTGGCTACGGGAATTCCGGTCCATCTTGATACTATTCTTGCGATTTCGGTATCCGTAACTTTTTCATGCACCAGCGAATCGTCTTTCTTTTCTGCGGCTTTCTCCGCTTCCTCAAGACTTGCTTTGAGTCTCGGAAGTTCACCGTATGTAAGCTCTGCTGCTTTCGCAAGATCGCCTTCACGTTTTGCAATTTCAATCTTTGAATTAAGTGCATCGATTTCCTCTCTCATCTTGGAAAGTTTGTCTACCGCACTCTTTTCATTCTCCCATTTAGCCTTGGCGTTTGCAAAATCTTCTTTTTCGACTGCAAGGTCTGCCAAAAGATCTGCCAGTCTCTGTTCGCTCAGTGAGTCGTCTTCTTTCTTTAAAGCCTGTGCCTCGATTTCCATCTGCAGTATTTTACGCTGTTTTTCATCAAGTTCCGTGGGCAGACTGTTAAGTTCGGTCTTAATCATGGCACATGCTTCATCCACAAGGTCTATTGCCTTATCGGGTAAGAATCTGTCGGAAATATATCTGTCGGAAAGCACGGCTGCGGCTACAAGCGCATTATCCATGATTTTTACGCCGTGATAAACTTCGTATCTGTCTTTTATACCTCGTAAAATAGATATCGTGTCTTCGACCGTAGGCTCGTTTACCATTACAGGCTGGAATCTTCTCTCAAGAGCAGCGTCTTTTTCGATATACATTCTGTACTCATCGAGTGTGGTCGCACCTATACAGTGAAGTTCTCCCCTTGCAAGCATGGGTTTAAGCATATTGCCCGCATCAAGCGCACCGTCGGTTTTACCTGCTCCGACAATGGTATGAAGTTCATCGATAAAAAGAATTATTTCACCATTTGAAGATTTAACTTCATCAAGCACTGCTTTAAGTCTTTCCTCGAACTCGCCACGATATTTTGCACCTGCGATAAGAGAACCCATATCAAGTGCAAAGATAGTTTTGTTTTTAAGATCGTCCGGAACATCTCCGTTTACGATTCTCTGTGCCAGACCTTCTGCAACCGCAGTTTTACCTACACCGGGTTCGCCGATAAGCACCGGATTGTTTTTTGTTTTACGGCTTAAGATTCTGATAACATTTCTTATCTCAGCATCTCTGCCTATGACGGGATCCATCTTTCTTTGTTTGGCTTTCTGTACAAGATCCTGGCCGTATTTGTTAAGTGCATCATAAGTACCCTCGGGATTGTCGCTTGTAACCTTCACATTTCCTCTGACAGATGAAAGAGCGGTTAAGAATCTCTCCTTCGTGATACCGTATTCTCTGAAAATCTCACCGATTTCTTTGTTGGGATGATCAAGCATCGAAAGGAACAAATGCTCTACCGATACATATTCGTCTCCCATTTTTTTAGCCTGATTTTCAGCTGTAATCAAAACTTCGTTGAGTTTCTGGCCGATACGCAGTTCTCCGCCGCTTACCTTTACTCTTTTTTCAATGGCTTTCTTAACCCTGGCGGTAAAATGCTCGGTATTAATCTCCATTTTTTCGATCAGTTTTAAAATCAGACTGTCGTCAATATTTATGAGCGCATAAAGAAGATGTTCTTCCTCAATCTCCTGATTGCCGAACTCTATTGCATACTGTTGCGCCATATTGACAGAATTTTGAGAATTTTGAGTGAATTTCGTAATGTTCATAAAATCACCTTCTTCCTGACTAAAAATCCTTCTTTTCTATTTCTTTTAAACATAATCCGAGTGTTATCTTTTAAACTAAAGATATAATATCACTTTCTTTAGCACTCGTCAAGAGAGAGTGCTAACAATTGTCAATTTTAATGCAATTTATTTATAAAAACTTATATTTTTCCTCTTATATATATAATAAATATAAAATAATAATAAAATATTTATTGAGATTAACATAATTTAATGATAAAATCTTTTATATATATGCTTAAATTGGAGATAGAATGGACCAGATTAAGATTTATCTTAATTACATAAAGGAAATCATCAATGGTGAAGAGTACCTTTCGGACAGGGATAAGTTTACGCTTATTCTTCATCTTTGCGCATTCTCACACCTGATTTTTGCCGGAATTTTCCTTGGTTTCGGTAATATCCTTATGATGCTTTACAATCTCCTTTCATTCCTTGTATACGAATCACTGGTAACATTAACCAAGAACAAACAGTTCAAATTAATTACTCTCGCCATTACGGCTGAAGTAAATATTTTTGTACTGCTTTCCACTCTTGCTTACGGCAAAGGATTGTATTTCAATCTTTTCTGTTTCCTTTTGATTCCTGCGGTATTTTACATTTCCAATTCCGCAAAGGCTTTTAAGCATCCGTTTTTTGCATCGATTGTTGTAACATTAATTACTATGGCAAATTATATTTTCTCTGCCTTTTATGAGAACAATAATTACCAGACTCTTGTTGAACGTTACCACGTTCTTCTGATTGTCACCATAGTATTAAATATAACAGTTACTACTGTTCTGCTCGGTCTCTTCTGCTTTATGTTTACGATTGAAATGCGTAACAGTACTGCTACTCTTGAGAACAGAACAAGACAATTAAAACAGTTATCCAGTATCGATCCGCTTACCAAACTTGCTAACAGAAGAAGCATGATGGAAAAACTTAATATTTCCATGCATCTTTTACGAAAAGATAAAAAAGTCTTCAGTCTTATCTTAGGTGATATCGATGACTTCAAAAAAGTCAACGATACCTACGGTCATGACTGCGGTGACAAGGTTCTTGTAATGGTTGCCGATACCATCTCCTCACAAATGCGTGAAGGCGACTTCGTATGCAGATGGGGTGGCGAGGAAATTCTTATCCTTGTAAACGGTAATATCGATGCTGCCAAATCTCTTGGCGAGCGTATCTTAAATAAAATCTGTGCTACCGAAGTTAACCACGAAGGCAACACAGTTAAAGTCACCATGACTTTCGGCGTGGCTCAGGCTAACGAGAGTTTCAGAATTGAGGACTTTATTCAGCAGGCTGACAACAGACTGTATTACGGAAAAACTCACGGCAAATGTCAGGTTGTCGCCGAGATCCCCAACAGCGTCAATTATTAATAAATTGAACCGGATATTCTGTAATTGCGGGTTGTTATATCAAACCCGTAATTTATTTTGCGGTTCGTTTCAGAAAGGAATTATAAAAAATGATAAGTGCAAACAATGTATCCTTAAGATTTGGAAAGAAAGCTCTCTTTGAGGATGTAAACATAAAGTTCACCGAAGGTAACTGCTACGGTATCATCGGTGCCAACGGTGCAGGAAAATCCACATTTCTTAAGATTCTATCAGGAGAACTCGAAACCACTACAGGTGATATCGTAATCACACCCGGTCAGCGTTTATCGGTACTTGAACAGGACCACTTCAAATATGACCAGTACTCTGTAATGGATACAGTTATCCTCGGCAATCCCAGACTTTATGAAATCATGAAGGAAAAGGATGCCATTTACGCAAAGGAAGATTTCTCCGATGAAGACGGTATCAGAGCCAGCGAGCTTGAAGCAGAATTTGCGGAGCTTGACGGTTGGGAAGCTGAATCTAATGCAGCTAACTTGCTTAACGGTCTCGGTATCGAAACAGAGCTTCATTACTCACAGATGTCAGAACTCGGCGGTAATGAAAAGGTTAAAGTACTTCTTGCGAAGGCACTCTTTGGTAACCCCGATATTCTTCTTCTCGACGAGCCTACAAACCACCTCGATCTTGATGCTATTGCATGGCTTGAAGAGTTCTTAATCAACTTTGAAAACACTGTCATCGTCGTATCCCACGACAGACATTTCTTAAATAAAGTCTGCACACAGACCGCTGATATTGACTACGGCAAAATTCAGCTTTATGCAGGTAACTACGATTTCTGGTTCGAATCCAGCCAGCTTCTTGTTAAGCAGATGAAGGAAGCCAATAAGAAGAAAGAAGAAAAGATTAAGGAATTACAGGAATTCATTAACCGTTTCTCCGCTAACGCTTCCAAATCAAAACAGGCTACTTCGAGAAAGCGTGCTCTTGAAAAAATCGAACTTGAAGAGATTAAACCTTCAAGCAGAAAATATCCTTATATTGATTTCAGACCAGACAGAGAAATCGGTAACGAAGTACTTCAGGTTGAAGGCATTTCAAAGACAATTAACGGCGAAAAGGTTTTGGATAATATTTCATTTATTTTAAGACGTGAAGACAAGGTTGCTTTTGTAGGAAGCAATGAAATTGCCACCACTACCCTTTTCCAGATTCTTGCAGGCGAAATGGAGCCTGACGAAGGTACATACAAATGGGGCGTAACCACATCACAGGCTTACTTCCCCAAGGACAATACAGAAGAATTCAAGTCTGACGAAATTATTACAGACTGGCTGATGGGTTATTCCCCCGTAAAAGATATAACCTACGTAAGAGGTTTCCTTGGAAGAATGCTCTTCTCACAGGATGATGCTCTTAAGAAAGTTAAGGTTTTATCCGGTGGTGAAAAGGTAAGATGTATGCTTTCAAAGATGATGATTTCAGGTGCTAACTGTCTTATCCTGGACGAGCCTACAAACCACCTTGACATGGAATCCATTCAGGCTTTAAACAACGGTCTTATAAGATTCTCAGGTGTTGAACTCTTTTCCTGCCATGACCATCAGTTTATCGAAACAACAGCCAACCGTATCATGGAAATTATGCCCGGCGGTAAGCTCATCGATAAAATCACTACTTATGACGATTATCTTGCAAGTGATGAAATGGCCAGAAAACGTACTATCTACATAGCAAAGAAAGAGGATGACGAAAACTAAATGCAGGCAATCGATTTACATGTACATTCAACTTTCTCCGACGGTACTTTAACTCCGAGCGAGCTCGTTGATCTTGCTATTAAATCCAACCTCGAAGCTTTTGCCCTCACAGATCACGACACGACAGACGGTATCGAAGAAGCATATACTGCATCTGTCGGAAAGGATATAGAAGTAATTCCGGGAATTGAATTTTCCACAGAATACAAGAAAAAGGATATTCATATTCTCGGATATTATATAAATCCGTACAACGAAAAATTCTCAAAGAAAGTTGTTGAATTCAGAAATTCAAGAGAAATCCGCAATCAGAAAATGTGCAGAAAATTACAGGAACTCGGAGTCGATATCGACTACGATTCTTTTATTGCGCAGTATCCTGACAGTGTTATTACCAGAGCACATTACGCTAAATATATGATTTCAAAAGGAATCATAAAAACCATAGATGAAGCCTTTGATACTTATATCGGTGATAACTGCCCCGGATTTGTTCCGAGAGAAAAAATATCTCCCGCTAAAGCGGTTTCACTTATTCTTTCATGCGGAGGAATTCCGGTTCTTGCCCACCCTATTCTTTATAAATTCTCCGACAGAGATTTAGAAACACTTGTCGCTGATTTATCACGCGTGGGATTAAAAGGCATTGAAACCATCTACTCCACATATTCAAGCAAAGATGAAAAGCTTATAAGAAAACTTGCAAGCAAATACCGACTGATGATTACCGGAGGTTCTGATTTCCATGGAAGCAACAAACCGAACTTATCTCTTGGTTGCGGTCACGGAGATCTTTATATTCCCGCAAAACTTCTTCCGCCTTTAAAGAAGGCTTATCTTAAAGGTTTTGTTCCTAACAAAGCCATTCATTCAGCACTCTTCTTTGATTTGGACGGAACGCTTTTAAATGACGAGAAAATTATCACTCCGATTACAAAAGCCCTGCTTAACAAAGCATGTGAAAACGGCCATAAGTTCATTATTAACACAGGCCGCCCTCTCGCATCAGCATTAAAGATAGTAAAAAAACTTTCTATCGGAGAAATCACGGATTATATCGCTGCATTTAACGGCGGAGTTATATACGACTGTAAAAAAGGTGAAATACTTGAAAAAGTAACCCTTAAAAAAGAATATTCGGAAATCGTCAAAAAAACAGCCAAGAAATACGGCTGTCATTTCCATACATATTCCGATTATGAAATACTAAGCGAAAAGAAAACAAAAGAACTTGAGTATTATTCCAAATACGTTTCACTTCCCTACAGACAGGTAAGAAACGTAATCAAGGAAGAACCCACACCTTACAAGTTTTTAATAATGAATTTCGACAAGCCTGAAAAACTTAAGAAGGTTCAGACTGTAATCGAAAAAGAACTCGGCAACAAAGTATTCTGCATCTTCTCCTGTGATAAATTCCTTGAAGTTATTCCCAGAGAATCAGGAAAAGGCAATGCATTGAAGTACATTATGAAAACATCCGGCATAAAAGAATCACACTCCTACGCTTTCGCCGATGAAGAAAACGATATTACTCTTCTGCAGGCCGCAGCTAACAGCGTATGTATGATGAACGGAAATCCCAAGCTTAAGGCAGTTTCGGATTACATAACTTTCCGTGACAATAATAGTGACGGATTGGCTGATTTCCTGGAATTGTTCTCGTAATCTAAGTTTACATAAATGTATATTTAGTTGACATAATTGATTGTATTATGTAAATTAATTTCGGATAATAGTTTACATAATCATTTGGATTATGTAAATCTGTCGCCTGTATAAGTTAACATAATGTATTTATATTTCGCAATAATAAAGGATAGATAAGAAGTTTACATAAATTTGTAACTGCAATTATCTATCCTTATTTTTATCGATATTCTATTTGTTTTAGTTTACATAATTGTTATGTATCGTTCTTTTTTTCAAATCTTTTACGATGGTTTTGGGTTACATAACATTATTTCAAGGAATGCACTATCTTCGAAACCGGAAGTCCTACCACATTCTGATAATCGCCGTCTATCCTCTCTACAAACTTTCCAAACAATCCCTGGATACCATATGCTCCGGCTTTATCATAGGGTTCGTCTGTATTAATATACTCTTCCACTTCTTCATCTGTCATCGGATAAACATATACCTTTGTTTCCGAATAGTCTGTAATAATTCTTCCGTCTCCCATACATACGGTAAATCCGGTAAATACAGAATGAACATTTCCCGAGAGCATTTTAATCATATTTCTTGCATCATCTTTGTCTGAAGGTTTTCCCAAGATACTTCCGCCTGCATAAACAACCGTATCCGCTCCTAAAACAATATCATCAGCATTAATTCTTCCCTTACTCTTTTCACTCTCGAATACTGATGTTGCTTTTATGAGAGATAATTTTTTTACGAGCTCTACAGGATCTTTTTCATCTATATCCTCATCTGCTTCGGAAGGAATAATAACAGTCTCAAAGCCTGCAGTTTCAAGCAGTTCTTTTCTTCTGGGTGATTTTGATGCCAGTATAATCTTTTTCATAAGTTAACCTTTCATAACAAGAATTCCGACGTTTTACCGCCGGAATTCAATATATTAGAGCATCTTTTCAAGTTCTGTTTTAACAGCTTTGATTGCATCATCAATGCCTGCGGGATTCTTACCACCGGCCTGAGCCATGTTGGGACGTCCGCCACCGCCGCCTCCTACGATAGGAGCAATTGCCTTTATAAGATTACCTGCGTGAGCACCTGCTCTAACTGCAGAATCAGTAGCCATTACCACAATGTTTACTTTTCCGTCTGCTGCGCTAAGAAGAGCAACAACTCCTTCTTTAATCTTATCCTTAAGTGAATCGCCAAGGTCTCTTAAAGCGTTCATATCAACATTATCTACTCTTGCAGCAAGTACCTTAACGCCTTTAACTTCTTCAACCTGGTTTGTAAGATCTCCGAGAGCATCCTTAGCTGCTTTAGACTTAAGTGATTCAATCTCTGAATTTGCACTCTTTAAGTTAGCCTGGAGGCTTGTAATCTTTGCAACTACATCATTAGGAGTAGCTTTTAATGCTTTTGCTGCTTCAAGTAAAATGCTTTCCATTTCTTTGTAGTATGCAATTACGCCTTCGCCTGTAAGAGCTTCAATTCTTCTTACGCCCGCTGCAACGCCCGATTCGCTAAGAATCTTAATCTGCTGGATTTCTGCAGTATTGCTTACATGAGTACCACCGCAGAGTTCTACGGAAAATGCTTCTTTGAAATCTGCTTCGTCATTTCCCGAATCGCCCTTGCCCATGCTGACTACTCTGACTGTAGCGCCGTACTTTTCTCCGAAGAGAGCCATTGCACCGGTCTTGTTAGCATCTTCAATGCTCATTTCATCGGTATTTACATCAAGTGATGCAGCGATTTCTTTATTTACGATTGCTTCAACCTTGGCAAGGTCTTCAGCGCTTATAGCCTGTGAATGTGAAAAGTCAAAACGGAGTCTGTCAGGTGTAACAAGTGAACCCTTCTGCTCTACATGATCACCGAGAACAGTCTTTAATGCTTTCTGAAGAAGATGTGTAGCAGAGTGATTCTTACAGGTATTCATTCTGTTTTCGTAATCAACCTTAACATATACTTCGTCGCCTGCATTTATAAAACCGCGTGAAACATAACCTGTATGTCCGATACGTCCGTTAGGAAGGTGGATTGCTTCCGTAACAACAAATTCTCCGTCTTTGGATGAAATAACACCCTTATCGCCTACCTGGCCGCCCATGGTGCCGTACATACTTGTAACATCGGTAACAATTGTTCCGTTTTCTTTTTCGTTTAATTTATCGCTTATGCCTTCTTCGTTTGCCATTGCAACAGCCTTAGCGCCGCACTCAAGCACATCGTATCCGACAAATTCTGTCTTTATGCTTTCATCAAGAGAATCAAATACGCCTGCCGAAACATTTAACTTAGCTGAGAAGTTCTGATTGTCTCTGGCAGTCTGCTTCTGCTCTTCCATTGCTGCCTTGAAGCCTTCTTCGTCAACCTTAAGGCCCTCTTCTTCAGCAAGCTCAACAGTAAGCTCGATAGGGAAGCCGAATGTATCGTAGAGATAGAATGCAGACTTACCGTCGATTTCCTTTTCTCCCTTTGAATTCTTTGTATCAAGAATCTTTTTGAATTCCTTCATACCGTTTTCAAGAGTATTCTCGAAACGCTCGATTTCTTTTCCAAGTTCGTCTAATATGAATTCCTTGTTCTTAACAAGAAGAGGGAAACTGTTAGGATAAATATCATCAATAAAGATTGTTGCAATCTTTAAAATATCTGCTTTCTTAAGTCCGAGTGCTCTTGCATGTCTTACAGCACGACGAATGAGACGTCTAAGAACGTATCCTGCGCCTGCATTTGAAGGAAGAAGTTTTGCAGGATCACCGATAAGCATAACACTTGTTCTGGTGTGATCTGCAAGGATTCTCATTGATTTTGTGAGCTTCTCATCACTTTCGTATTTTACGTTTGATGTTTCCTCGATGAAGCTAATAACGGGTGCGAAAAGGTCTGTCTTGTAAACATCCTTTGTTCCATTTAAGAATGCAAGGTTTCTCTCAAGACCCCAGCCTGTATCAACGTTCTTCTGCTTTAAAGGTGTTAATGATCCGTCCTGATGCTTTTCATACTGCATAAATACATCGTTACCAAGCTCTGTATACTTTCCGCATGAACATCCGGGTCCGCAGTCAGGTCCGCAGTCGGGAACATCAGCAATATAGAACATTTCACTGTCAGGTCCGCAGGGTCCGTATTCAAGGCCCCACCAGTTATCGTCAGCACCGAGATAATAAATATTCTCTTTCTTAAAACCTGATGCTATTCTGTAGCCTGCGCCTTCTTCATCTCTGGGTGCATTTTCGTCACCTGCAAAAACCGTAGCTGCAAGATGATCTGCATCAAAACCGAAGACTTCTGTAAGAAGTTCATAACTCCATTTGCATCTGTCTTCCTTAAAATAGTCGCCCAAGCTCCAGCTACCCATCATTTCGAAGAAAGTAACGTGGCTCTTATCGCCTACTGAATCTATATCGTTAGTACGAACGCAGCCCTGTACGTTGCAGAGTCTGGTGCCTAAAGGATGTTTCTGTCCCAAAAGATAAGGCATAAGAGGCTGCATGCCGGCGACGTTAAACATAACGCCTGTAGAACCGTCTGATACGAGTGAAACCGCACCAACATCTACATGTCCGCGTTCAACATAAAACTGTTTCCATGTGTTTCTAAGTTCGTCTGAAGTAAACTGTCTCATTAAATTAGTGTCTCCTTTATTGCATTATATGTGCAAGCACATTTAATTTCATTAATCGGCAAAAAGCTGTGCCCAGTAAGCACCGAATTCTCCGCCTGCGGAATAACCGATTCCAATCCTCTTGAAATCCTTATTCATAATATTGGCTCTGTGACCTTCGGAATCCATCCAGGCATCAACGACCTCTTTGGGATTTCCCTGGCCTGCTGCGATATTCTCGCCGCAAAGCGTACATTTATAATCTTTCATTACCGTAAAACAGTCGCTGCCGTCAGGTCTTTCGTGTTCAAAATAAACCACTATCTCTTCTGCTCTTATTTGTGCCAAAGCATCAAGCTCGGGATCTTCTGTAAGCGGTTCAAGACCTTCTGCAACTCTGTATTCGTTGCAGATTGCAACTATCTGTGAAGCAAGAGTGCTTTCTGTTTGTTCTTTGTTATTCTCTTCGCTTTGATTCTCTTCACCGGATTCATTCAGAGCAATTTCTTCATCATAGGTTTCTTTATCCATGAAGAACTTCTGATTGATGTATCCGTCTACCGAATCATATTCAAACTGAAACCATCCGTTATCGGTAGTTCCGGTTATTTCAACAACAATATCCGCCTGAAGCTGACCAAGCTTGTCAAAATCAGTTGACGGTCCGCTTCGAACCACTGCGGATTTAATCAGTACATATTCGCCCTCAGTTTCTTCAATCACATAATCATCAAGACTGGGCTTTTCTTTCTCAATAATATCTGTTGTTTCTACTGAATCTGTATTATTTACAACATCTGTATTATCCGAAGAATCAATCGCATTTTCGGAATCTGTATCTTTATCACCGTTTTCGGTGTTATTTTCAATTTCAGTATTTGGTTTTTTTATGTCCGGAGCGGGAAGATTCTCAACGTCAAGTACGACAGCATCTCCTTTTCCGTTTTTTATATTCTGAAAATCAGCTTCTGTACAGGCAACCGCTGCTGTCATTAACAACACAAGCGCTGTACAAAAAATTCTTTTTTTCATGTAACGCCCCCGTTATGAAAAATCAAATTCGAGCTATTATTCTGGGAAAAATATATATCTTAATTATAATGAAACGGCACCCGGGGCCCCAAAAAGGGACCTCGAGTGCATACAAAGAATGCAGGAAAAACCTTTATTTTAAGATAATCCTCATTCCGATTTTTAATTAGATTTCATGAATCTTTCTCTGTACATATTTTGTATGGAGAACTTCATGTGCTCTGTGGCTGTTAGGCTCACCGAAGTATTCAGCATAAAGTTTCTTTACAGATTCGTTTTCATGAGATTTTCTTCTGGGCATGTTCTCATCATAGTTGTAAAGAGCTTTAGCTCTCTCAGCTCTGATGTCTGTGAAGTTACGTACAGAAGCGGGAACCTGAGGCTGACCACCACCGTTTACGCAACCGCCGGGACAAGCCATGATTTCAACGAATGTGTAATCTGCTTCGCCTGCACGGATCTTATCCATGATAACTCTTGCATTCTGAAGACCTGAAGCAACAGCAACCTTAACGGAAATGCCTGCTACTTCATATGTAGCTTCCTTGATACCTTCTACACCACGTACTTCCTTGAACTCAAGAGGAGAATCATTTGTTTCGCCTGTGAGTTTCCAAACTGCTGTACGAAGAGCTGCTTCCATAACACCGCCGGTAGCACCGAAGATAACTGCAGCACCTGTTGACTCGCCCATAGGATCGTCAAATGCTTCGTCAGGAAGTTCCTTGAAGTTGATACCGCATCTCTCGATTAATCTTGCAAGTTCTCTTGTAGTCATTGTGTAATCAAGATCGGGAACACCTGCAGCTGACTGATCGGGTCTGCCGATTTCGAACTTCTTAGCTGTACAAGGCATTACTGATACGGAAACAATATCCTTAGGATCCCAGCCCATCTTCTCAGCGTAATATGTCTTAAGGATTCCACCAAACATCTGCTGAGGAGACTTACATGATGATAAGTGATCAAGCTGATCGGGATAATAATGCTCGCAGAACTTAATCCATCCGGGTGAACATGATGTAATCATAGGAAGTACACCACCGTTTGTTACTCTGCCGAGTAATTCTGTAGCTTCTTCCATGATTGTAACGTCTGCAGCAAAGTCTGTATCGAATACTCTCTCGAAACCGATACGACGAAGAGCTGCAGCCATCTTTCCTTCTACGCCTGTTCCCATAGGGAATCCGAAAGGCTCGCCGAGTGCTGCTCTTACAGCGGGAGCTGTCTGAACAACAACGTGCTTTGAAGGATCTGCGATAGCAGCCATAATCTTGTCAACGTCAGACTTCTCATAGATAGCACCTGTAGGACATACAGCGATACACTGTCCGCAGCATACACATGCTGTTTCGCCGAGACCCATACCGAAAGGTGAAGAAATCTCTGTGATGAAACCTCTGTTGTTGGCACCGATAACACCGATACCCTGAGTCTTTTCACAAGCTGCGATACAACGACGGCAGTTGATACACTTGTTGTTATCTCTTACCATATGTGCAGCTGAATCATCGATTTCGAACTCGTTTGCAACACCTGCATACTTGTTCTCATCATCTACGCCGAAGTCATGACATAATTTCTGAAGTTCACATTTGCCTGAACGAACACATGAAAGACACTTCTTATCATGGTCTGACAAAATGAGCTGTAATGTTTTCTTTCTGTAATCAATAACCTTGGGAGTGTTGGTATAAACCTTCATTCCCTCTGTGATGGGGTATACACAGGAAGCAACAAGTCTTGCTCCTCTTCCTTCGTCTGCTTCTACCATACAGATACGACATGCACCGATTTCGTTGATCTCTTTTAAGTAACAAAGAGTAGGAATGTCGATGCCTGCGCCCTTAGCAGCCTGAAGAATAGTGGATCCCTTGGGTGCTTCAACCGCCATACCATTTATTGTAATATTAATGGTTTCCATTATCTATCCTCCTATTATTTCTTAGAAATAGCGCTGAACTTACATGTAGCCATACAAGCACCGCACTTAACACACTTGCTTGAATCGATTGCCATTGCAGGTAATTTCTTACCGGGTGCAATGTAATCAGTCTTGGAAATAGCACCTGCAGGACACTGCTTAGCACACATTCCGCATCCGATACATTTTTCTTTGTCGATAGAGAAGTTAAGGAGGTCTTTACATACACCTGCAGGACATCTCTTTTCAACAACATGAGCAACATACTCGTCTTTGAAATAACGAAGAGTTGAAAGAACGGGGTTGGGAGCCGTCTGTCCGAGACCGCAGAGTGAGTTAGCTTTGATATAGTAGCAAAGTTCCTCAAGCTTATCGAGATCTTCAAGTGTTCCTTTACCCTTTGTAATCTTGTCGAGTGTTTCGTACAGTCTCTTGGTACCGATACGACAAGGTGTACATTTACCGCAGGATTCATCAACTGTGAATTCAAGGAAGAATTTAGCGATGTCAACCATACAGTTATCTTCATCCATTACGATAAGTCCGCCCGAACCCATCATGGAACCGATGGAAATAAGGTTATCGTAATCGATAGGAATATCAAAATGTTCAGCAGGGATACATCCGCCTGAAGGGCCACCGGTCTGAGCAGCTTTGAACTTCTTTCCGTTGGGAATTCCGCCACCGATGTCTTCGATAACTTCACGAAGTGTGGTTCCCATGGGAACTTCTACAAGACCTGTGTTGTTAATCTTACCGCCGAGTGCGAATACCTTTGTACCCTTGCTCTTCTCTGTACCCATTGAAGCAAACCATTCAGCACCGTTTAAGATGATACGGGGAATGTTAGCGTATGTTTCAACGTTGTTAAGTACAGTGGGCTTTGCGAAAAGACCCTTAACTGCAGGGAAAGGAGGACGAGGACGAGGCTCACCACGGTTTCCTTCGATTGAAGTCATAAGAGCTGTCTCTTCACCACAAACGAAAGCACCTGCACCAAAACGAAGGTCGATATCAAAATCGAAACCTGTTCCGAAGATGTCTTTACCAAGTAATCCGTATTCTCTTGCCTGATTGATGGCAATCTGAAGTCTCTGGATAGCGATGGGATATTCTGCACGAACGTAGATATAACCCTGATTAGCACCGATTGTGTAACCTGCGATAGCCATAGCTTCAAGTACTACATGGGGATCGCCTTCAAGAACGGAACGATCCATGAAAGCACCGGGGTCACCTTCATCGGCGTTACAACATACATATTTCTGATCTGCATCGGGAACGAGGGTTCTTGCGAGTTTCCACTTCTGACCTGTAGGGAAGCCTGCACCGCCACGTCCTCTTAAGCCTGCTGCAAGAAGTGTATCGATAACCTGCTCGGGTGTCATTTCTGTAAGAACCTTTGCAAGAGCCTGATATCCGTCTACAGCGATATATTCATCAATGTTTTCGGGATTGATTACACCGCAGTTACGAAGAGCAACTCTCTTCTGCTTTTTGTAAAATCCTGTTTCAACAAGAGGAATAACTTCTTCCTCTTTAACTGTTTCCTGATAAAGAAGTCTGGTAACAACTCTACCTTTGAGCAAGTGCTCGGAAACTATCTCTGCTACATCATCTTCTTTTACCATTGAGTAGAAAGAACCTTCGGGATAAATAAGTACGATAGGTCCTAATGCGCAAAGACCGTGACAACCGGTACGTACAACAGCTACTTCGTCTTTTAAGCCATTCTTTTCAATCTCGGCTTCGAACTTGTCGATGATTGCCTGGCTTCCGGAGGAAGTACATCCTGTACCACCGCAAACTAATACGTGTGAACGATACATTTAAATTTCCTCCTTAATTATTTTAACTGGTTGCCGATTGTGTACTCGGTAACA
>JAEEGJ010014674.1_pt1 | contig 18517 bp, 13 predicted proteins | sample 8958761 | NCBI WGS metagenome assembly JAEEGJ01 (sample SAMN16246546, study PRJNA631951) | gut metagenome | biome: gut microbiome; feature: rumen; material: RS-attached | host: Bos | place: Iran: Karaj | collected 2018-10
CCGCCTCGTCGCCGAAAAGGCCAAAGCCATGGGCATGGAAGTCTGGGCTTTCGACCCCTTCGTACTGAAAGAGAAGATGGAAGCCGAAGGCGTGCACGTTCCCGCCACCCTCGAAGAGATGTACGAGAACTGCCACTACATCTCCCTCCACATCCCCGCCAACGACCAGACCAAGAAGTCAATCGGCAAGAACCTCGTCGGCCGCATGCCCAAAGGCGGCTGCGTGATCAACACCGCCCGCAAGGAGGTCATCAACGAAGAAGAACTCGCCGCCCTTATGGCCGAGCGTGAGGACCTGAAGTACTGCACCGACATCGCCCCCGTGGAGATGGGTCTGTTCGAAGGCTTCGAGAAACGCTTCTTCGCCACCCCGAAGAAACAGGGTGCCGAAACCGCCGAGGCCAACATCAACGCCGCAAAGGCCGCTGCCGCACAAATCGTCAGCTTCTTCCAGACCGGCGACAAGAAATTCCAAGTGAACAAATAATTCACACCAAACAAATAAAAAGAGGATTTCCAATGGAAATCCTCTTTTTTTCCTCACAACAACAACTGCTATGGAAGAAGAAATTGAACGGTGTGCGGAACTGCTCCGCAAAGGCAAAGTGATCCTCTACCCTACTGACACCGTGTGGGGTATCGGCTGCGATGCCACCAATGAAGAGGCCGTCAGAAGAATCTACACCATCAAACAACGGCAGGAGAGCAAAAGCATGCTGGTTCTTCTCGACAGGTTTGAAAGAGTGCCCCTCTACGTTGAACGGCTGCCGCTGATCGCATGGGACCTCGTGCCCACCACCGAACGGCCCACCACCTACATCTACCCGGGAGCCCGCAACCTCGCCAAGAACATGATTCCCGCCGACGGCACCATCGCCATCCGTATCGCGGGCAACAGTTTCTGCAAGAAACTCATCAGCCAACTGGGGAAACCCATCGTTTCCACATCCGCCAACATTTCAGGCACCCCTGCCCCTTCCACCTTCGGTGAGATCACCGCCGACATCCGCAACGCTGTCGATTACATCGTGCCTGAGTCGTTCTCCGATTCCACCGACTTCAAGCCATCGCGCATCATCAAGTTCATGGATGACTACAATTTCTGCATTGTAAGGGAATAAAAAAGAGGCACGTGAAAACGCGCCTCTTTTTTATACATATTGTCAATTTTACATTCCGCCGTCGCAAACGACCACCTGCCCCGTGATGTACGAGGCGAGGTCGGAGGCGAGGAACAGCACTGTGGCGGCCACCTCCTCCGGAAGGCCGATGCGCCGCAGCGCAATCCCTTTCTGGATGTTGTCGCGGGCTTCGTCCGACAGCTTCTGTGTCATCGCCGTGTCAATCAGTCCAGGCGCGACGACGTTGCAACGGATGTTGCGGCTGCCCAGCTCTTTCGCCACCGACTTGGAAAAGCCGATGACGCCGGCCTTCGCCGCCGCATAGTTCGCCTGCCCGGCGTTGCCGCCGATGCCCACGACCGAGCCCGTGCTGATGATGGAACCGGCACGCTGCCGCAACATCACCGGCTGGACGGCCTTCACGTAGTGAAACACCGACTTCAGGTCAGCACTGATGACCTCGTCCCAGTCCTGCTCCGACATCCGCATCAGCAGCGTGTCGCGGTTGATGCCGGCATTGTTGACCAGGATGTCGATGCGGCCGAACTTCTCCATCGTGAAATCCACCACTTTGCGGGCATCGTCCCCGACGGTGCCGTCCGCCTGAACGAACAGGGCACCGTCGAGGTTCTGCATCTCCGCCGGACATTCGCCACGCCCCGTGAAAACCACCTTTGCCCCCTCACGGAGGAACGTCTCCACGATGGCGCGCCCGATGCCGCGGGTACCGCCCGTAACGATGGCTACTTTGTCTGCTAAAAGTTGTGTCATTGTTACAGTATTATATTATTTCAAACCACGGTTTTTCAACAGAGGTTCGATGGAGGGATCCTGACCACGATAACGTTTGTACAGCACCATCGACTCTTCCGTATTGCCCTTCTCCAAAATGTTGGTACGGAATGCTTTGGCCGTCTCCTGATCGAAAACGCCCTTCTCCTTGAACGGCTCGAAAGCATCGTTATCGAGGACGGCAGCCCATGTGTAACTGTAGTAGCCGGCATCGTAACCGCCAGAGAAAACATGCTGGAAGTAGGTGCTCTTGTAGCGGGAGATAATCTCGGGAATCAGACCGATTTTTGCCATGGCAGCATCCTCAAAATCAGGAAGTTTGATTTCGGTCGGTTCGGTGATTTCGTAGTAGTCCATATCGAGGAAGGAGGCGGCCAAGAGTTCGGTGTTGATGAAGCCCTGTCCGTAGGTGGCGGCGGCTTCAATCTTGGTAATCAGGGAATCCGGAATCACCTCGCCCGTCTCGTAATGTTTGGCGTACATCTTCATCACCTCGGGTTCACGCACCCAGTGCTCGAGGAACTGTGACGGCAGCTCCACGAAGTCGCGGGAAACGTTGGTGCCGGAGAGTGAACGATAGGTGCACTTTGAGAAGACGCTGTGCAATCCGTGGCCGAACTCGTGGAACATCGTCTCGGCCTCGTCGAAGTTGAGGAGGGCGGGCTTGTCGGCAGTCGGTTTGGAGAAGTTGAAAACGAGGGAGACAATCGGAATCACATTCTTGCCGTCCTTCACATACTGCTCGCGGAAGTTGGTCATCCAAGCACCGCTGCGCTTGCTTTCTCGCGGGAAGAAGTCCATATAGACGATAGCGATAACTTCGCCATTTTCAACTACTTCGTAAGGAATAGCATCGGGATGATAGGTCGGGATGTTCTTGTTTTCACGCATCTCGATGCCGTACAGTTTGTTGCAAACCATGAAGAGACCTTCACGCACATTGTCCAAGGAGAAAAAGGGACGGACGAGGTCGTCGTCGAGGTCATACTGTTGTTTGCGGAGTTTTTCGCTGTAATAGCGCCAGTCGTAGGGCTGGAGCGCTTCGTTGATGCCGTCGGCCTTCATCATCTTCTGGTAAGCGGCGCACTCCTCTTTGGCTTTCGCGAGGGCGGGACCCCAAACCTGCTGCAACAGACCGTCCACAGCTTCGGGCGTCTTGGCCATGCAGTCATCCAGCACGTAGGCAGCGTGTGACGGATAGCCGAACATCTTGGCACGCTCCAAACGGAGGTTAGCTATCTTGTTGATAATCTCGGTATTGTCCGTATCACCGGAAGTGCAGCGGGTGGAATAGGCCGTCCACAGTTCCTTGCGGAGTTCGCGGTTGGAGCAGTTCATCAGGAAGGGCTCCATGCTCGGCACATGCACCGTGAAGACATATTTGCCTTTAGTAGCGGCGTCCTCGTTGCCGGCTTCCAAAGCGGCATCCAAAACACTTTTAGGAAGAGAAGAAATCTCATTCACATCCTCCACCACGAGTTTGTAATCGTTGGTGGCTTTCAGCACGTTGTTCCCGAATTTCAAAGTGAGGGAAGCCAGTTCCTCATTGATTTCGCGGAAACGCTGCTGGTTTTCCGGGGCGATGTTGGCACCGCCGCGCACAAAGCCCTTGTAGGTCTCTTCCAGCAGACGCATCTGTTCGGGATTGAGGTTGAGGGATTCGCGCTGGTCATAGACGGCCTTCACGCGTTTGAAAAGACCTTCGTTCAGGTTGATGTTGTCGCCGTGGGCGGAAAGTTTCGGCATTGCCTCTTCCGCAATAGCCTCCATTTCGGGACTGTTCATGCACTCGGCGAGGTTGAAGAAGACCGCCGTCACCTTGTTGAGCAGTTCGCCGCTGTTTTCGAGCGCGAGAATCGTGTTGTCGAAGGTAGGATCCTCGGTGTTGTTCACGATGGCGTCGATTGCCTCGGCCTGCTGCTTCATACCCTCCTCAATAGCAGGAAGATAGTGCTCGGTCTTGATTTCATTAAACGGCGGAACTCCGTACGGGGTGTCCCACTCCTTCATAAAGGGATTGTCGGCCAGCTGCTGTTTCTTGTTGCAGCCAGTCATCAGAACGGTTGCCATAACCATAATTGTAAGTAGTTTTTTCATATTAAATTTGGTTTATAAAGTTTGTAAAGTTTATCAAGTTTATCAGGTTTATCAAGTTTGTCAAGTTTGTAAAGTTTATCAAGTTTGCAGTGTCTTCAGCACGACCGTATTACAAAAAGGGCCTCCTAATCCATACTCGCATCATCGTATCATCGCACAACCGTATCGCAAAACCACCACTTCTTAACTCCTAATTTTCAGTTTTCAATTTTCCATTTTCAACTCCCCAGTTTCCCGAACCCTCGCCACACGGTCACAATGTCGTTTTTCACGGTGTAGTCGCGGGCGTAGAGCTGGTCGGCGATTTTCAGCATCTCCTCGGGGAAGTCGTTGTTCTTGAAGGTGTCGGCGGGAGTCAGCACGCCCGGCGCGAGCGTGGAAAGCACGCCGTCGGGGTGCGGGAGGCAGAAGCCCACCCAGCTTTTCCGGCCCGACAGCACGGCGAAGATGTTGCGGACGAAACCGCCTTTCTTCCGGACGAACCAGATGTCAACCGGCAGAAGCACCAACAGCAGCAGCGCCGTCACAATGTCGAAACAGCGCTTGCGGAGGCGGCTTTCTTTCTGTGTAATGGCATGAACCTGAAGGGTGTAGGGATTCTCCGACGAGAAAATCGAGCTGCTGCCGATGACCGCAACACTGCCTTCGGGGGCAATCTTGAACTCCACCTGCGCCGACTGCAAGTCGCACATCAGCCCGATGATCTGCTCCGATGAGAGGTCACGAGAGCAGAAAATCACCTCGTTGATGCGGTACAACGTCACCAAATCACTGATTTGCGATAACTTACCGATAACGCGGGCATCATCTCCAGCAGAATCCTCTTTTGTGATGATCCCCCAGAACTGGCACTTTGTCTCCATCATCCTCACGATGTGAAGCACACGTTCGGCCTCCTCCACACTTCCGACCACTGCCACACGGCGGCTGCCGTCAATGGACACTTCCCTACCCTTCCGGGGCAGACGGCGGGCCAGCGAGTGCAACAGATTCACGGAGATGAGCGTCCACATCGTGCCCAACAACAGAACGGCACGGGAGAAACGCAAGGTTTCGGGTAACAAAGCATATACCAGCAAGATAGCCACCGTCCCCAGTACAATTCCCTTGTTCACGCTGGACGGTTTGGCCGACCGCGCATAGCCCTTGCACACCAACATTGACAAAATCCATACCAGAATATAGGCCGGCAACACCAAGTAATAATACTCACTCGGGTAACTACCGCCACGCGCCGCAAGGATTGTCCCCGCCCAGTATTTTGCCAAGAAGAAAAGTCCCGCATAAATGACGACGGCATCGGCCAGCGGCAGCAACAGCCGGCTGATAATCCGTTTCATCGCCGCCAAGGAGGCACGGAACCATATTGCGCAGTTAATCAGTGTGTTGAATAACTTCGCATTGCCTTTGGAGAAATGCTTTTCCGCAAAAATCTGCATCGCCTTGTAAAAGACGTGCACATAGTTCAAACTGCCCTTCTTCGTGCTTTCCCCTTTGTAGTGGATAATGCGCGTTTCAGGGAAGTAGTAATTCTTGTATCCTCCTTTTAAAATCCTGTAAGAGAGATCAATATCCTCTCCATACATAAAATAGTCCTCGTCCAGAAGCCCCACCTCGTCCAACGCTTTCTTACGCATCAGCATGAACGCGCCCGACAGCACCTCCACGGAATGGATTTGGTCATTGTCGAGATAGGTAAGGTGGTAAGAACCGAACTTCTTGGAATTGGGAAAAAGTTTGGAGAGTCCGAAAAGCTTGTAGAAAGCGACGGCGGGGAACGGAATGCCCCTTTTGGATTCGGGCAGGAACTCGCCCTGGCCGTTCACCATCTTCACGCCGAGGCCGCCGGCATCGGGCGTGGCATCCATGAAAGCGAGGCACTTCTCGAAAGTGTCCTCCTCCACCACCGTGTCGGGATTGAGCAGAAGCACATACTCGCCCGACGACTGCCGGATGGCCTGGTTGTTGGCGCGGGCAAAACCGACATTTTCCTTGTTGGCAATGACCTTCACCTGCGGGAACTTCGCCGCCAGCATCTCCAACGAATGATCCACCGAGTTGTTGTCCACGACAAACACCTCTGCCTCAACATTTTTCAATGCCTTGTAAACCGAAAGCAGCGCCTGTTCCAGGAAGTGCGCCACATTGTAGTTCACGATGATGATACTCAGCTTCATTCCGTGCGATTAGAGGTATGCCAACACTGTCTTCTGCGTCCGCACCTTGTCGCCCACCTTGACATTCACCTCCGCATCGAGCGGCAGGAAAACGTCCACGCGGGAACCGAAACGGATCATACCCATCTCCGTGGCCTGCTGCACCGTGTCACCCACCTTCGGGTAGGAGACGATGCGGCGGGCCACAAAGCCGGCAATCTGGCGGAACAGCACCTGCGTGCCGTCCTCTTTTGCCACCACCACCGTATTATGCTCATTGTCAAAGGATGACTTCGGCAAATGGGCCACAAAATACTTGCCCGGATGGTAGGCGACGTACTCCACCGTGCCGTCGATCGGGTAAAAGTTGACATGGACATTATGCACCGACATAAAAATGGAAATCTTGATCCGCTTGTCTTTCAGATACTCCGTTTCCTCCTTCTCCTCGACGGCGATGACCGTGCCGTCGGCAGGCGAAATGACGCCGTTTTCCACCAAGTTGGGGTGGCGGCTGGGCACGCGGAAGAAGCGGATGGCGAGAAACGGGTTCACCGCCAACGCCAGCACAACCAGCACATCCACTATCGTGGGCAGGTGGAGGAAATGGAAATAGAGAAACAGGCACAGTGCGAAGAGGGTCAACGCCACTGTGATGGGGACAATTCCTTCTTTATGCAGTCTCATAATGATAAAATAGTCGTAAAATAGTTTTTAATTATTTAAGTCCCAGTTCTTTAAGTTGTGCATCCGAAATGGGTGTCGGGGCGTTCAGCATCATGTCGCGGGCCGCGTTGTTCTTCGGGAAAGCGATGAAGTCGCGGATGGAGTCGGCATCGCTGAGCACGGAGCACATACGGTCGAAGCCGAAAGCGAGGCCACCGTGCGGCGGGGCGCCGTACTGGAAGGCATTCATCAGGAAGCCGAACTGCTTCTGCGCCTCCTCCTCGCTGAAACCGAGGGCTTTGAACATCCGTTTCTGCAAGTTCTTGTCGTGGATACGGATGGAACCGCCGCCCACCTCGGTACCATTGATCACCAAGTCGTACGCATTGGCGTTCACCTCGCCGGGGTTGGTTTCGAGCATCGCCTCATGTTCCGGCTTCGGAGCCGTGAACGGGTGGTGCATGGCGTAGTAACGCTGGGTTTCCTCGTCCCATTCCAAGAGCGGGAAGTCGATGACCCACAAGAGCTTGTACTCCCCTGCCTTGCGCAGACCGAGCTGACGGCCCATCTCCAGACGCAACTCGCAAAGCTGCTTCTGCGTCTTCAGGCGAGGACCCGCCATGATCAGGATCAGGTCGCCCTCTTCCGCACCGCACTTCTGCGCGACAGCGGCAAGGTCTTCCTGTGAGTAGAACTTGTCAACAGATGATTTAAAGTGGCCGCCCTCCTGGCACTGCACGTACACAAGGCCGGTCGCACCTACCTGCGGGCGTTTCACGAAGTTGGTGAGCTCGTCCAGCTGCTTGCGGCTGTAATGGGCGCACCCCTTAGCCACGATACCGACGACCAATTCAGCATCGTTAAACACCTTGAAATCACGGTTTTTCAGAACGTCATTCAGTTCCACGAAGCGCATTCCGAAACGAGCATCCGGCTTGTCGCTGCCGTAGTACTTCATCGCATCGTGCCATGTGATGCGCTCAATCGTCCCGATGTCCATCCCCTTGGTTTCCTTGAAAATATACTTGATCAAGCCTTCGAAGGTCTGGAGGATGTCCTCCTGGGAAACAAACGACATTTCGCAGTCGATCTGGGTGAACTCGGGCTGACGGTCGGCGCGGAGGTCCTCGTCACGGAAGCAGCGGACGATCTGGAAGTAGCGGTCGTAACCGGCCACCATCAGCAGCTGCTTGAAGGTCTGAGGGCTCTGCGGCAGGGCGTAGAACTGGCCCGGATTCATGCGGGACGGGACCACGAAGTCGCGGGCGCCTTCCGGCGTGGACTTGATCAGATACGGGGTCTCGATCTCCATGAAGCCCTTGGCGTCCAGATAGTTGCGAACCTCGTGGGCGACGCGGTGACGCAGGGTCAGCGCCCGGCGGAGCGGACCGCGGCGGAGGTCCAGATAGCGGTACTTCATCCGCAGGTCGTCACCGCCGTCGGACTCGTCCTCGATCGTGAAGGGCGGGGTCACGGACTTGTTCAAAACGTTGATGGCGGACACCTTGATCTCGATGTCGCCGGTGGGAATCTTATTGTTCTTGGCCGAGCGCTCGACGACTTCGCCGACGGCCTGGATCACGAATTCACGGCCGAGGGAGGTCGCAGCCTCCACCAGGTCGGCGGGAGCATCGGCCTCGACGACGAGCTGCGTGACGCCATAACGGTCCCGGAGGTCGATGAACGTCATGCCGCCCAGTTTACGGGCTTTCTGGACCCATCCGGCGAGCGTCACCTGCTCCCCTTTGTTGCCGATGCGGAGTTCTCCGCAAGTGTGTGTACGGTACATAGTTTAATTACTCAGTTTTAACTTGCAAAATTAGCAAAAAAATATGAGTATCTTTGCGTGGATAACCGATTTGATATGGAAGTACGCGCCAAGAAGGCCCTCGGCCAGCATTTTCTTACGGACCAGCGCATTGCGCAGGCCATCGTCGATGCACTGCACGGCCCCTGCGAAGCCCTCGAAGTAGGGCCGGGCATGGGGGTCCTGACCCAGTACCTGCTGCAGCGGGAGGACATCGACCTGAAGCTCGTGGAGATCGACGGGGAGTCGGTGGATTACCTGCTCACCCACTTCGCGGGCATGCAGGGACGGCTCCTGCAGGCCGATTTCCTGAACCTGCGGCTGGAGAAGATCTTCCCGGAGCGGTTCTCCGTCATCGGCAATTTCCCGTACAACATCTCCTCGCAGATCTTCTTCAAGATCCTGGACTACCGCGAGCGGATTCCCGAGGTCGTGTGCATGATCCAGAAGGAGGTCGCCGAGCGCATCGCCGAGGGACCGGGCTCCAAGACCTACGGCATCCTTTCGGTGCTGCTGCAGGCGTGGTATGACATCGAGTATCTGTTCAGCGTGGGCTCGGGCTGCTTCGCCCCGCCGCCCAAGGTGGAATCGGCCGTCATCCGCCTCACGCGGAACACCCGCACCTCCCTCGGCTGCGACGAAAGCCTCTTCAAGGCCGTCGTCAAAACCGCCTTCGGCCAGCGCCGCAAGATGATGCGCAACCCCTTGAAACCCCTCATCGCGGCCAAAGCCGCCCGGGAAGGCTGGACCGACGAGGAAAAGGCGGCCTTTACGGCCAAACCCGTCTTCGAGCGCCGTCCCGAAACCCTCTCCGTCGAGGACTTCATCGCCCTGACGAACTTCCTCGCTTAAAGCTTCGCGACGGTAGCGGCAAGCTGTTCTCCGAGGCCGATGGTGTAGCCTTCGGAGAAGAAGAAGACACGGTTGAAGGAGTCCGCGAGGATGACGAGCGGGAGGCGGGAAGGTGCGCCTGAGGCACTCTCGGGGCCGATTTTCATGCCTTTTTCAATTCCCTTTTGCACAGCACCTTCCGCATCCAGGCCCAGGATGATCGTATCGGGAAGGAGACCGTAGCGGCCTTCGGACATTTCCACCTGGAGGCGGTGCATGGCCGTTTCGCTGGAGCAGAGGAGCACGATGGGACGCCCCCAGGCTTCAAGTTTTTCCCGCGCGACGGCAAGGTCGCGGAGCACATGGTTCGTGGGCTCCTTGCCGGGCTCCAGGATGGCAAGGGCGTAATGGCCGCGGCCGACAGCGGAAAGGACAGTAGAACCGTTACTCCGGGTGGTCCCTGAGCTTGTCGAAGGGCGACCCGGATTCTCCAGTACATCGCCATCCTCCGTCTTGGTCAGCACGACCGGAAGGAACTGTGTCTCAGCGTCGAAGGATCCGATGACAGGGACTTCGTCCCCAGCGGAGCGGAGGATGAGCGGAGCGACGGTTTCCTGACCGGCGACCACATCGATGAAGAGCATCGACACGGGTACGGCACCGCTGGAGAGGCGGTTGCCGGAGACGAGAAGGTAGCGGCCCTCCTCCAAAGGGAAACCGTCCTTGAAGACATGGGCCCAGTCCACGCCCCCGCCCATATCGACCTCTCCCTCGTCGAATTCCATCAGGCGCGGGCGGCCGTTCTCGATCTTAGAGATGGAGAAGTGGCTGTAATAGCGGGGGTTATCGACCACCTTGTCCGGGGTGTAGGTCAATCTCAAGGTTCCCTTCGGGGCGGCTACGGCAGGGCCGGCGCCGTCAAAGTCCACGTCCAGCCAGTCACCGTCGGTGCGGTACTGGATCTTCCCGTTCACGGGATTCTTCCGTGCGTCGATGCCTAAGGTGCGGGCCAAAGCGACAAAGTAGATGCCGCGGGAACGCGGGCTGGCGATACCGCTCCGGTGGGTGCCGATCGGTGTAGCCGGAATGTCCCAGGCCAGCGGATTGTTCACGACCTTGACTTCCCTCCGGATCCAGCTCACCAGCGAGTCCGGATCGGACAGCGACTGCCGGTGATACTCGTTGAGCCACTCCTTGAAAAAGCCCTTGTACGGGCTCAGGAACTCGTTTTCCACGCGCGGGCCGAGGACAGCGTCGCGGTTGTTATAACTGTCCATGAGGACATCCAGCGTGATGTCATGGAAGTCCTTCCGGCTCAGGGTCAGGAGGAGCGGTTCCACCCACTCGTGGTCCTCGGCCCGGGCCATGAAAGCCTCGATGGTCCGCCAGTTGCCACGGGACCACTCGATGGGGAAGACCATGTGATGGCCATACCCGTATTCCTGCGTGAAGGCCAATGCCTCCTCGTGTGTCGGGAAGGTGGCCTCGTAGGCGTGGCGCAGGGAGTCCTCACGGGCCGCGCGGCGGTCATTTTCCGCCCGCTGCTCCGGTGTCACCTCCGGCATCCGGACGTTCTCCGGCGGCGGGACGATGTCGAGAGATTCTGCGTCAGGCCGGCCCTTCGACAGGCTCAGGGACCGGTCCAGAACGACCGTCACGTCCTCGTCCTTGCCGAAGGAGCATTTGGCGTAGCCATAGGCACCGTCCTTAGAGGCCCAGACGAGAAGGTCGCCAAGGCCGGAGGAGAGGAAGGTGCGGCCGTCGGCGTCGGTATATTTCGAGACAGCGGGATAGAACTCCGCGTAGTTGTAGATGCAGAAGTCCACGCGGGCGCCTTCCACGGGCGCCCCGGCGGCATCGACCACCCGGAAATCGGCCCGGGCGGTGGTGGCGTAATGGTCGATGAGGTTGATTTCCGTATAGTTCGGGCTCTCCAGCACGACCTCCTCCGGACCGTCATAGCGACCGAAGACCTTGGTGTGCATCAGCATCGCGCGGGAGGCGGGAGCGTTGAACCAGCCGAGGTCCAGCACCGGCTCCGGCTCGCACGCGCCGATGAAATGCCACTGCCCATCAGCCCAGGCCTCCACCCAAGCGTGATTGTCGTCGGTATGGGCCCATCTCGGGGTATAAACCTGCCGGGCCGGGATACCCACGGACCGCAGCGCAGCGACGCAGAAGGTCGATTCTTCCCCACATCGGCCCAGTGCATTCTGCACCGAGGCCAGCGGCGACGAGGTCCGCGCGTCCGAGGGCTGATAGGTCATCTTCTCATGGCACCAGTGGTTCACTTCCAGGATGGCCTCCTCCATCGACAGTCCCTGAACCCGCGGCTTGAGCTCGCGGTAGAAGACCACGCGGGCCGTATCCAGGTTTTCGTTGTTCACGCGGATGGGCAGCACGAAATGGCGGAATTCCCGCTCCGGCACATCCCAGCCCATCTCCTCCCGGATGCGGAACGACGCCCGCACCTGGTCCAGGAAATACTCCGCCGGATAATCCACCGCATCCGCCAGGGGCATATAGGCATACAAGAATGTCAAAGCCTCACGCTCTTCCTGGCTGAGAACATCCCCATTATACAAGTCCTGACCCGTTTTGTCGAAGATCGCGATATTCCTGACCACGTGATCCGGCCGCGCGGAAAAATCCGCCTCGACCTGTTTCCGGTACGCCTTGTCCGTCATGAAATGCTCTTCCCCGCCCTTGCAGGCATACAGAGCCAATCCCATCATGACAAGCCACAGTGTCTTTGTTTTCATAGTTATCCGTCAGTATGTTACATATTCAACCTTTGTCTCTTTCCTCGGCGTCAGGCGGCGCGTCGGGAAAGACGCGATCCGGAGTTTGGTGCAGCCGTAAGGAATGAGTTCTATCTGCTTTTCTTCTCCGCAGTCGGACACGTCGTCCCGGTGGAACGTCACCCGGTCCACAACGCGCCAATCCGGGAGGACGCGGGCGGGAACGGTCAAGCTGACCGGTGCGTCGGTCGATGTCCACGGGAAAGCGGCCATCGGCTTCTCTTTCACCGGGCAACCGTCCATTTCAAAAGCGTCCTGCACCAGGCAGTAATTCCAGGGCGAGGCCGATGTTACCTCCCGATAGGACGGGCCGTACTTCAAGTCCTCTCCTTCGAAAGCCTTCTCCGTCCAGTTCTCTTCCATCTTGAGCGCATACACCAGCGGCCCGCGGACGACGGACCAAGCCCCTTCATATCCCTCTTCAGCCTGGGTCTGCATCGGGAAGACCAAAGTGATCTCATCTCCCTTGCGCCAGGTGTGCTCCAGCATCAGGACCTCGCCGAAGGGAGGATTGCCGGATAGTTTGCCATTGACATAAACCTCTGAGCCCCAGGCCCATCCCGGGACGCGGAAACGAAGCGGGAAGGAGGCGGACTTGACGGACGGGTCCTCAAAATCAATCCGGACGGTGACCTTGTCCCGGAAAGGGTAGTCCGTCGTCTCGGTGAGACGGACCTTGATGCCGCCTTTTACTTCCGCCGTGACGGCGTTCGGGGCATAGACCAGGGCCGCAAGGCCGCCGTCGGGCGTGGCGTACCAAAGGTTCTGCGTGAACTTGGGCCAGCCCTGGTGCATGTTGGACAGGCAGCAAGGGTAGCCGCTCAGAGTACCGAACACCAGATCGGTGTCGCCGTGAACCGTGGAGAAGTCCCGGGGTTCGCGAGTGCAGGCGACCTGATTGACCTGCTGAAAATACTGCTTGGACGAAAAGGCCGCATCGACCTGGGCGGGAAGGGCGTTGTAGGCCACCCGCTCCAGATAATCAGCCCACTGCGGCTCACCGGTGATCCGAAGAATCGTCTCCAGGGAATACATCATCTCCACGGCCGTGCAAAGGTCGCTGCCGCGGGTGGGCGCGCCCATCTGGAGCATTTCATCACCGGCCCAGAGCCCCGTCGGGAGACCGACCGTCTCTGCGATGAAGTCCAAAGCCTTCTTTGGAGCCCCGTACTCGCCGAGGTCGTTGGAATACTGCCAATGGACGATCGGCTCCTTGAACCCGTGCGCGAGGTTCACGCAATGGACGTCTCCCGGCTCCTGGAAAATGAATCCGTCCAGGAAAAACCCGGTCCAGAGGGCTGTCTGCCGATGGATGGCTTCACCCACCCCCGGCAGCATGCGATCGCCCGTGAGGTTGTACAGCCAATAGACGATGTCCAGGTTGTCTCCCCCGCGCCATTTCCCCCAGTCGGTCCAATGGTTCAGCGGATGCTCCCGGAGCGCCATCCCCATATAGTGGAGATAGCGGGTCATCATGTCGGGAATCCGCTGGTCCCCGGTCGCCATATAGTACTGCCGAAGCACCTTCAAGGCGACCATCCGGGGCCACCAGTCCTGCGCGTTGCCCCGCTGGAGGCCAGGGACACCGGGCCGGTCCTCGGACGGGCCGAAGAAACCGTCCTCCCGTTGCGAGGCCAGCATCGCCTCCACCCATGTCTGCGCCTTCGCCTTAAGGGCGTCGTCATTCAGGATATAAGCGAGCGGCAGGAGGCCGTCCAGCCAATAAGGCCCGCGCTCCCACGCGTCTCCTTCCCCGCCGAGCCAGGCATTGTCGGGGCCCATCACTTCGGGATAGATCTCGTCCAGATGTCCGGTGAGACCGTCGGCCTGGCGCTTCAGCTGCTCTTTCAGCCAGCCCTCCGGCCGAATCGCCCCGAGGGGCAGTTCGGCATAGGAAACTTCCTCCAACGGAGCGCGATTGAACAAGTAGGGTTGCGCTTGCACTCCGGCGGCAAAGAGCAAGGAAGCGATACACAAAAAGGCTTTTTTCAACATAATACGAATTTACGAAACTTTTTGCAATATCGGGCGGATGGCCTATATTTGTGATTATGAAACAGTGGACTCTCCTTCTCTTGGCGCTGGTCGTCGGGCTTTCCGCCCGGGCGCAGAATAACCGATACTATGTCGGCGGAAACATTTCGCTCGGCGCCAGCAACTACGGCACCAGCATCGTCGTGTATCCGGAAGTGGGCACGCGGGTGAACCCCTACCTGACGGTCGGACTCGCCGCCGGATTCGACTGGAACAACATCCAGAGCGAATCGGACTTCACGATGGGCCTCATCCCGCACGTGCGGACCTATCTTCCGATCGTGGAAAGCTTCGGATTCACCGGCGACACCTATTTCGCCGCCCGGTGGACCCGCCGGAAGGGATATGAACCGCTCATCAACCGGCAGACTCTCGGCTTCCGCCCGGGCGTCTATTTCCCCCTCGGGGACGTCATCCTTTCCGCGCAGGTCGGTTTCTTCGGCTGGAACCGTACGTATTACGGAACAGGCGAACCTGTCAAGGGTTGGCAGGCCCGCCTGGAAGCTCGGGATATCATTATCGGTGTCCTGATGAACCTATAGCACCAGCTTGTCCAACTCTTTCCAGTGCTCCGGCGTCATCGACCCCGGAGTGAAAAGGCAGATGCCTGCGGCGCCGGCGGCCAGGGAACCCTTGACGGCCGTGGCGATTTCGGACGGGAGGAGGCCGTGGCCTTCCGGATCCTTGATTTCAGCCTTCCGCTGCCATTCGCGGCAGATGAAGAGGCCGGAGATGACGGGAACGTCACCCGCGGCCTCCACCTCTTCTGTCGTAATCTCGGCCAGCCATTCGGCCGGCTCCAGATAGAAGTCGTTGTAGTTCATCGGGAAAACCATGTCGACGGGCCACTCATTCCACTGCTGGCGCACCATCGGGACGGCATGGGAGTCCGGACCCGGGAACACATCGGCACTGACTTTCTTGCCCATGGCGTGGACCGCGTCGCAGACCTTCGTCACCAGCTCGGTGACCTTGCCGCAGCGGAAGGCCGTCCATTCGGGCACGGCCTGCGGATCCTCCGCCTCGAGAATGTCGATGCCGGTCCGCTCCTTGAACTCGCTCACGCAGCGCTCACAGTAGCAGTAGTCCGCCGCGGGATAAGGGCCGTCGGAGAAGTCCAGGCCGTACTTGTCCCATAAGCCGCGGGCCAGGATGGCATCGGCATAGCGGATGTAGTCCAGCTGGACATAGTCCACGTCGGGGACGGCGGCGATGGCGGTCGCCATCGACACGATGAAGTCCTGCACCTCCGGGTTCGCCGGGTCGAGGGCCTTGTAATACTGCACATAGGCGGGGAACTCGTCGGCGCTCTGGCCCAGGCGGTTCACGCAGTACCAGTCATGGGGTTTGTCCCCCTGCAGCATGCAGGGTTTCCAGGCATGGTACTCGAGACCTTCCTCATGGGCGATCCGGGCCACCGCGGGGATGTCCGCGAGGTCCGCCTGAATGCACACGCCCGTGAAGCCATGGGCCTTCCAGTCCTGGAACTTCGCCTTAACCGCTTCAAGGTCAGGGTTCTGGCCGACGCTGTCCCATCCATATATGGGGATGGACGGCTTCTTTTCGGAACAGGAGGCCAGCACGAGCAGCGCGGCCGCCGCCAACAGCAGTTTTCTCATGGATCTATTTGTTTATCTGGCTATTTCCACACTGTTTCCGTGCAGGACCGGCGGCGGAAGCGTAGGCACCGTATGGATCGGAGCCCGGCGCTTCTGACCATAGGAAGAGCCGGACTTCCTGTCGCGGAGGGGATCCGTCGGGTCGTCCTTCGCCCAGAAGGATTCCGCGTCGAACGTACCGCCGCAGAGGGTCATGATCCGCTTCACGATGATCATCCGCTGCCACGTGGAGAAATAGAACCGGTTGTCGATCATACAGCTGACCCGCTCGCTGCGCCAGCGGTTGAACATGGACACGTCCGCGCCCTGGAAGACGCCGATGCGGCCGTAGCGGCTGTCCTTCGCCGTCAGGGAAGAGAGGGCGTTGAGATCGTCGCCCAGCAGATCCGCTTTCCAGCCCGGATTGTTGTACGTCGCCGAAATGTTCAGGGAATAGGGGACCGGCCAGCGCTGCTCGGAAATGGAATTAACCTTGTTCGACCAGCTGTCGTACCAGTACTCGTCCGCCAGGCGGGAGAAGCAGTGGCCGCCGAATTCATGGACCACCGTATTGCGCCAGTCACCGATGTTTATGCCCATTTCCTCCAGTTCCTGATCGGTCACCTGCCGGACGTTGGACCAGCTGGCGCGCGCGTCGACGCTTTTCGCTTCCGTTTCCGGATAGCCCCACATCAGCTGTCCTCCGTCATAGGAGACCGGCGCCATGCAGTAGCCCGTACCGTCGCTCCAGCCATGGCAGATGCCGCCATAGCGGGCGTCGTTGATGATCATCAGGACCGGCACCTCGTTGGTGCCATGGATATTCTGCTTGAGGTCAGGGCAGTTCTCGCTCACGAATTCGAAAACGACATCATCGTCCGCCGACATGTCGCCATAATCATCGTCTCCGCCCCACTTGGCGCCGAAATAGGTGTCGCGCTTGGTCGTGATGTTCCCGTTTCCGTCGGTGATGCTGGCGCCGGACTCGTTCGAGGCCACCTTCAGGATCCAGACATTGAAATACTCCCGGTAATGGTTGAACGGCTCCGTGGCCATCATGGCGTCCATGGCGCTCTTGGCCAGCATCTCATAGGTGCCCAGCTCGTCGGCCGTGAAGCCTTCGGGGATGACGGCGATCGTCACCGGCTTAGGTGCGCCCGCGGTCGCCTTCATGTACTGGATCGGCGTGGTGTCCGCCGCCTCGTCCGTGAACTCATCTCCCAGGTCGATGGTGCCGAAATCGAGGATTCCGCCGCGCGGGAAAGTGAACTCGGAGGCATTCTTGGTCGTGGAACGGCCTTCGCCATCGGCAAAGACCATCTGGAAGCTGGAATGCGTTCCGGGCAGCAGCACGAGGAAATAGTCCTGGCCGGCCACGAAATCGCCCTTGAGCGTGACGGAGCGGGAATGGACGTCGCCGCTGAAGCCGATGTCCTGCATGACCTCGATGTCTCCTTCCCCGTCGGGCCAGGCGATGGCGTCACCCGCCATCGGGTCCGTTCCCTTGATGGTCACCTTCTTGACCTTCGAGACCACGCTGCCGCGCATCTTGAACCGGACGATCGACACCAGGTTCTTGAAGTGGACGCCGGCCGTCATGTTTTCGGCCAATGCATAAGAGAAGGCCAGTCCGTCGGCGATCCCGCCCGGAACGGCCGGCTGCTCGGACGGAAGGTTGATGCCGTACACCAGGGTGTTACCGGCGAATCCGTACTTGTCGATGCCGGGATAGATCACATCGTACGGTCCCTCCACCGGAAGGTCGGAGTCCGTCGTGAAATGCGCGTCGGAACCGCCGGTAAACGTGTAGAACGGGGCGTAATACAGATCCTGCGTCCCCGGTTCAAGGGCATACATGTCGAAGGAATCTCCCTCCGACCAGACGGTGTATGCGGAAGTTCCCGCCTCGTTCATCGCGACGGAGGAACGCGTACCTGCGAAATCCGCCTGGAGGGAATGTTCCCCGGCAGGTCCCTTTTTCATCTGGGACGACAGGTCCTGAAGCGTCCAGGGGTCATTCGCCTTCGCGGCCGGTTTCGGTTCCACGACCGGATCGACGGACTTCGCGCAGCCCGCCAGCACGAGCAGGGCGGACGCCAGCCAGAGATACCGCTTATTCATCGCCATCCTCCTCCCCCAGGCCTCTGGAATGGAACGGATCGACTTGCGTGACCGGATAATCGTCCGACGATGCGGTCACCGATAAGAAAGATTTTTCCTGCTCGATGATCTCCATCTCGCAGAAAGGGGACTCGTACTTTTTCATCTCATTATGGTTCGTTCTAACAAAATTAGCAAAAAAAAGCCGGACCCCGTACAGGAGCCCGGCATAAAATGCCGTTGGACGGAGGATTAGTCCTCATCCTGCTCCTGCGCGGCGTACTCGGCGAGGAGCTTGGTCTGGACGTCTGCAGGAACCTGGACGTACTCGGCGAACTTCATCTGGAAGGTCGCGGAACCACCGGTGAGGGAGCTCAGGACGGTGGAGTAGCGGTACAGTTCAGCGAGCGGAACGCGGGCGTGGAGGACGGTGAAGCCCTTGTCCATGTCCTGGTTCATGATCATGCCGCGGCGGGTGTTGAGGTCGCTCATGCAAGGACCCACATACTCGTTC
>JAEEGJ010014680.1_pt1 | contig 18511 bp, 15 predicted proteins | sample 8958761 | NCBI WGS metagenome assembly JAEEGJ01 (sample SAMN16246546, study PRJNA631951) | gut metagenome | biome: gut microbiome; feature: rumen; material: RS-attached | host: Bos | place: Iran: Karaj | collected 2018-10
CAGGAAAGGTGGGCATCAATCCATACTTTATCAGCTCGTATATGAACAGAGCTTCCAGATACACTTCAGAGGAATTAAGGAGTATCTTTGAAAGATGCATACAGACAGATGAGGATATTAAGACTGGTCATATATCCGATACATTGGGAGTTGAAACCTTGATATTATCGTTTCTGTAAGGGCCCGATGCATTACAACATGCGTATCTTGCACGATTTTGATATTAATTTGAAAGTGGAATTTTTATAATGAGAACCATAACATTTAAGATGGAAAGGCCGGGAAAACTTGAAGTCGGCCAGTCTGTAATAGTCACGGAAGGAACCCTTCCCAGCAACTATTTTTATTCAATCGGAATTCCGGAGGACCCGTTCTTAGCAATGTCCCCGAATATTCCCCTCATTAAGAGACTTGTCTCAAAAGAGGGCGTAGTAAAAGACATTATCCAAAACGACAGAGGCTATTACGTTGTGGCGGATTTTGACGAGGAGGAACCCAAATGAAAACAATCTCAACAGAAAAAGCACCTGCAGCAATCGGACCTTATTCACAGGGTATCATCACCGGAAATCTCCTTTTTGCATCAGGCCAGATCCCTATCAATCCCGCTACCGGAAATGTGGAAGCAAAGACTATCGCAGAGCAGACCGAGCAGGTTTGCAAGAACATCGGTGAACTTCTTGCAGCAGCAGGAACCGATTTTTCAAAGGTTGTAAAGACTACCTGCTTCCTTGCGGATATCAACGATTTCGGAGCATTTAACGAAGTATATGCAAAGTACTTTACATCAAAGCCCGCAAGAAGCTGCGTGGCTGTAAAGGATATTCCCAAGGGAGTTCTTTGCGAGATCGAGATCATCGCAGAAGTTTAAAGAATACTGAAAACAAAATGCAGGGTGAAAGCCCTGCATTTGTTATTTTAAAATGTAAGAGTTATGACATTATCTCGAATTCCACGCCTTTTCCGGCGAGATATTTCTGAATATTCTTATCCCATATATTGTCGGCGTCGTGGCTCATGACAAAGGTACTGGTAGACGAGCCGCTTGTAAGGGTTATGGCGCCGTTTTCATATTTAATGTTGAGAATAAGAGCCTTAACATAGGAGAAATCTTCCCCGGGGGCTGATTTTTCAAACATCTCCAAGGCTTTCTCCGGCTTAAGCTCCAGCATAAAGCGCATGAGAAGGGGAGGATTGGTTCCTTTTATCAACGAATAAACCGAAGCCTTGGTATCGCTCCAGGGCTGGTAATCATATGTCTCTATATCAACATTTTCGGAGCCCTGAGTGAAAAAATGGGGATTGAAAGATCCGTCCAGATTATATGTGATAGAGGTTACCACGGTTCCTTCCACCATTAAAAAAGGATCAAAGAGGGAACCTGCAAGAAAACCGCTCATGAAGTTTTTTACGTCTTTTACTTTGAGTGCCAGCATGTTTAACTCCTTTAACCTTGATAAGTTTATCATAAAGGAACAGCTTAAACCACAGCGAATAACGAAAATTCTAAAAAAAATATAACCTTTTGTTACAAAACATTTACGGAAGTTTTAAGCTATGTTAGAATGATTGAGGATAACAAGTAGTATTAAATACTACGTCGGAGGTAACAAATGGACGTCATTGCAATACTTAAAGAACTGGCACAGACCGGTATGAAGATGGATAGCCCTGAGAAGTACAAAAACAGAAACTACAAGATCGTAGCAGACAGCTGTTGCGAGTTCCCTGTCAGTTTCAGAGGGGATTCCAGATTCCAGAACGTTCCCATGATTCTTTATGTTGGCGATGAGACCATTATTGACGATGAGTCTTTCAACCAGAAGGAGTACTTAAAGAAAGTTGCTGAGTGCCCCGAACCGGCTAAATCAGCCTGCCCTTCCCCCGAAAGCTATCGTGAAGCATATAAGACCGATGCAGATCACGTGTACTGCATCACTATTTCAAGCCATCTTTCCGGAAGCTACAACAGCGCTAACCTTGCTAAGGACCTTTACGAAGAGAAGTATGGCGAGAAGAAGATCCACGTATTTGATTCCGAGTCAACAAGCGTTGGCGAGACTCAGGTATTCTCTTTGATCGTAAGACTTGAGGAAAAGGGATATTCCTTCGAGGAAGTAGTTGAGATCGTTGAAGCGTACATTCAGCAGCAGCATACTCTTTTCGTACTTGATAATCTTGAGACCCTTCGCAAGAACGGACGTCTTACCGGAATCAAGGCTATCATCGCTTCTACATTGAACATCAAGCCTCTCATGGCCGGCGATCACGGTGTTATCGTTCAGAAGGCACAGGGAATCGGTATCAAGAAGGCATTCGGTAAGCTTGCCGATGCTATCCACGAAGAGGTTTCCGATAAAGAGTGCAAGTGCCTTATGATCTCACACTGCAACGCACCTGAGAAGGCAGAGCTCATCAGAGATATGATCCTTGCACGGGATAAGTTCTATGAGGTCATCATCATGGATACTCAGGGACTTAACTCAACCTACGCAAACGACGGCGGTGTTATCGTTACCGCATAATAAAATAATAATAGCGACATAAAACAAGGCGGGCTGATTTACAGCTCGCCTTTTGTATATGCTCTGACATAATTCAAAACTTTTCTGTGACATCTGAATCTTTCGCCGTTTGTAAGGTGGATGAAGTTCAGCCTGATGTGATCCACATAACTTAGATTGATCATTGAAGCAAGGTTTGGCATTACAAAACATTCATGTCCGTGCCTTATCTCTTCAAATAATGAATAGGCATCATAACCGATGAGAACTTCCCGGTTTTCCGTCAGCTTTACCAAAGACTTTGTTCCTTTTTGCCTAACTGAGATGATCTCATCTTCAGCAACATAGAAAGTCTCGCGCTCGCCGCGGAGTTCAATGCTGGGAACGGTATTTTGTGAGATGCGCTTCAATTTCAAAATAGTCTCATGAAGCTCCGCAGGTCTTAAGGGCTTTCCCAAAAACAAAGTCTCTGCAGGGTAGTCTGCAGGGCTTTTTTTGTCCCAGTAGCTTTCGTCATCCCTTGGATAGACAATGCAGACGGGAGCGGTAACGCCCTTACTCCTAAGAGCATGAAGCACCTCTATGCTTGAGAAATTTTCCGTATTCCTAAAGTCCACAAGGAATCCGTCATATTGCATGGGAGTCCCCAAAAGAGCCTCCACATTTCCGTAGGAGTCCATGTATAGAGTGTCGCCGGAAGCAATGAGTTTATCTGCTTCGCGCTTCATAAGGCGCTCTGTTTGTTTGCGTTCAGCTATGTTGTCGTCACAGATTGCGATATGCATATTAGCCTTCTTTCGAGAAAAGGATGGGAAGCAGGGTATACAAAGCTTCGGGGTTTCTGAGCATTACGAATAGTATCACAGCGTATTCAACCACGGTTATAAGGGGGAAGAAGATCTTGAACTGAATATGCTTTGTCTTGTGACGAAAGATGCTCATGCCAAGACATCCGCCGATCCCACCTCCAAGAATGACGTATGCGAAAAGCCTTTTTTCGGGGATTCTCCATTCCCCTTTGATCGCCTTCTGTTTGTCGATTCCCATAGCGGCAAAAGCTACGATGTTGATAACTACAAGATAAATAATTAAAAAAACCATACGCGATTATTATAACACAAAATGTGAACATATTGTTAACAATTATGTAAACTGTTGACTTGGGGGTTACCACCGGGTGTAAAAGTATCGAGTAGCCTTTTCAACTTATGTCCAAAAGGAAGAAGAAATGAACAGATACAAGGTTGTACTGATGAGCGGAACCAGCATTTGCTTATTCGCAGACAGTTATGCAAGCGTTTTGCACGGTGAGGCTGTCAGAGTTGTATTCCAGAAAAATCAGAGAGTTGTATTAAACGTAGACAAGGATAATATTCATAAGATCACTCTTTGGTAATACCTATATTCATATTGACAAATCAATAGCCATCACCTATTATTAACACAATCGTAGCGTTAAACTACGGACATATTATATGGCTGTGACGAAGAGGAGTATGTGATAACCGCTCGACAGAGAAGGAAGCATTACAGGCTGAGAGCTTCCCCGAGTAGGATCCCAGAAGGTAGCTTCCGAGCCGGATGGTGAAGGCTTTTTTTATTCAAAAGTTGTGTAGTCATCCCGTCAATCCACGAAACGGTGTAATGAGGCAGAGACAAGCCAAAGCGAGAAGGCATGTTTCTGTGAACAAAGGTGGTACCGCGTATTATACGCCCTTTGCATTCCAAGAGGAGTGCAGGAGGGTGTTTTTTTATTCCTAAAAAACATTCCCAAAGCAACTCCTCCTGCCAACATGAAAGGAGAAAAAATCATGGCAAAGGAACTCGCAAAAACTTATGACCCCAAAGGGATAGAGGACAGACTCTATCAAAAATGGCTCGACAAGAAGTATTTTCATGCTGAAGTCGATCATTCAAAAACCCCGTTTACTATCGTGATCCCCCCGCCGAATATCACCGGCCAGCTCCACATGGGACATGCCCTTGACAACACCATGCAGGATATCCTTATCCGCTGGAAGCGTATGCAGGGCTATAACGCATTGTGGCAGCCCGGAACCGACCATGCGTCCATCGCTACCGAGGTTAAGATCATTGAGACCCTCAAGAAAGAAGGAATCGACAAGCATGACCTTGGAAGAGACGGCTTCCTTGAGAGAGCATGGGAGTGGAAGAAGGAATACGGCGGACGTATCGTTTCCCAGCTTAAGAAGATGGGTTCTTCATGTGACTGGGACAGAGAGCGCTTTACAATGGACGAGGGCTGCAACAAGGCAGTTACCGAAGTTTTCGTAAAGATGCACGAAAAAGGCTATATCTACAAGGGCTCCAGGATCATCAACTGGTGTCCCGTTTGTAATACATCAATTTCAGACGCTGAGGTTGAGTACGAGGAGCAGGCAGGCCATTTCTGGCACATCAAGTATCCTCTCATCGACGAAGCAACAGGTGAGCCCTCAAAGACTGAGTTCCTTACCTTTGCTACCACCCGTCCCGAGACCATGCTTGGTGATACCGCAGTAGCGATCCATCCCGATGATGAGAGATACACTCATCTTCACGGACGCAAAGTACTGCTTCCCATCATGAACCGTGTAATTCCTATCGTTGAGGATACTTACGTTGACAGAGAGTTCGGAACCGGTGTAGTTAAGATCACTCCCGCTCACGATCCCAACGACTTCGAGGTAGGAAAGCGTCATGACCTTCCCATCATCAACGTTATGAACGACAATGCCACCATCAACAAGAACGGTGGAAAGTTCGAGGGAATGGACCGCTACGAAGCAAGAGCCGCAATCGTTAAGGAACTTGACGAGGCAGGACTTCTTGTTAAGATCGAGGATTACTCACACAACGTAGGAACCCACGACCGTTGTAAGACCACCATCGAGCCCCTTGTAAAAGAGCAGTGGTTCGTAAAAATGGATGAGCTCATCAAGCCCGCAAGAGAGGCTGTTAAGAAGGGTGAGATCCGTCTTATCCCCGAGCGTATGGAGAAGAACTACTTCAACTGGACCGACAATATCCGCGACTGGTGTATCAGCCGTCAGCTCTGGTGGGGCCACAGGATCCCCGCATATTACTGCGATGACTGCGGCGAGCTCATAGTTTCCCGCGAAGACGTTAAGGTATGTCCTAAGTGCGGAAGCACACATATCCACCAGGATGAAGACGTTCTCGATACCTGGTTCTCATCAGCGCTCTGGCCTTTCTCAGTATTCGGCTGGCCTGAAAAGACTCCGGACCTCGACTATTTCTATCCTACGACCACCATGATCACCGGATACGACATCATCTTCTTCTGGGTAGTAAGGATGATGTTCTCCGGAATCGAATACATGGGTGAGGTGCCTTTCTATGACATCTATATCCACGGTCTGGTAAGAGACGCTCAGGGCCGCAAGATGTCCAAGTCCCTTGGTAACGGCATCGATCCTCTGGAAATGATCGACAAGTACGGCGCTGACGCTCTGAGGTTCATGCTTTCCACCGGTATCAGCCCCGGAAACGACATGAGATTCCAGACTGAGAAGATCGAATCCGCCAGAAACTTCGCCAACAAGCTTTGGAACGCTTCCAGATTCGTTATCATGAACATCGAGGACGAGGACGGCAACTTCAGAGAGATGGCCAGATGCTGCTCAGACTGCTGCGGCAAAGCCTGCGCAGACTCAACGGATTTCTCACAGATCCCGCTGAAAGAAGAAGACAAGTGGATGCTGAACCGCATCAACGACTGCATAGAATATGTGGATCCCGCCATGGACAGATATGACATGGCAATGGCAGGCCAGAGGATATATGACCTGATCTGGAACGAATACTGCGACTGGTACATCGAACTGGTCAAACCCAGACTCTGGGGAGACGACGAGGAGGACAAGAAGGTCGTAAGATTCGCCCTTGTCATGTGCCTCAAGAACATGCTGAAGCTTCTCCATCCCTTCATGCCATTCATCACTGAAGAGATCTGGAGCTATCTGCCTCACGGAGAAGGGGAGAAGAAGTATCTCATATCCGAATCCTGGCCCAAGGCATCCCTTTCATACGTCTATCCAGAGGCCACAAAGGTCCTTGAGATAACCATGGACGCCGTAAGAGCCATCAGGAACATCAAGGCCGAAAAGGCTGTGGCTCCCTCTGTCAAGATCAGGGCCACGGTCCTTGCAGAAGGCGAGAAGGCTGATCTTCTCAGGAAGGGCGAGAGCTACCTGAGAAATCTGGGCAACATCACTGAACTTACCTTCGCAGCATCCAAGGATGAGATCCCTGAAGACTCAGTATCTGCTGTCATCGACGGCGCAGAGATCTACGTTCCCCTGGATGAACTGGTGGACTATAACGAGGAATTCGACAGACTCACCAAGGAGAAGGCACGCCTGGAGGGCGAGGTGAAGAGATCCACCGGAATGCTGAGCAATCCCAACTTCGTCAACAAGGCTCCTGAGGCCAAGGTTCAGTCTGAGAAGGACAAACTGGTCAAATATGAGGAAATGCTTGACAAGGTCATCAAACAGCTTGAGATCGTCTCTCTGAAGGTCAGATAATGGACGCAGTTTCAAAGATACACGAATTTGAAAAGTTCGGAAGCATACTGGGCCTGGAGCGCATGACTTCACTCATGAAGGAACTGGGCGATCCCCAGGACGGACTGAAGTACATCCACGTTGCCGGCACCAACGGCAAGGGCTCAGTATGCAAATACATATACGAAATACTTGAGGCGCAGGGATACAAGGTCGGACTCTATACCTCTCCGTTTCTCATGGTCTTCAACGAGAGGATCGAATTTGATCATCAGTATATCTCTGATGAGGATCTGTCAAAATATACGGATATGGTCCTGGAAAAGGTCAGAGTCCTGACGGAGAGAGGTGAGGATTCTCCCACTGAGTTCGAAGTTATAACTGCCGTGGCGTTTCTCTATTTTAAAGAGAAAAAAGCGGATTTTGTGGTGCTTGAAGTGGGTCTCGGAGGAATAGGAGACTCCACTAACATCATCAGGGATCCGCTTTGTTCTGTCATAACTTCCATATCCTTCGATCACACCGACAGACTTGGAAATACCCTTGCAGAGATCGCTTCCAACAAGGCGGGCATCATCAAGGAAGGCTGCCCTGTGGTTACGTCATCCAGAGCGCCTGAGGCGCTGGAGGTCTTAAGGGCGAAAGCCGCCGAGACCGGGTCGGAGTATTTTGAAACAAAAGATACGGAAGTCCACATCATAGAGGAGACACTGGAAGGCACCAGATTTGACGCTGTGCCCGGAAACGCATATTACGGGCTGGAGATATCCATGAAGGGTGAACACCAGGTGGAGAACGCCGTATGCGCCCTCAAGGCCATCGAGGTGCTGCAGGATCTCGAAGATGTTGAGATCGGACCTGACGCCATCTATCAGGGACTGAAGAAGGCAGTACAGATAGGCCGTTTCGAAATAATGAAAAAGGACCCCTTCGTCATAATCGACGGCGCCCACAATCCGGACGGAGCAAGGACCCTCAGGGATACCTGCCAGAAACTTCTTGGCGGTAAACGCATATTGATGCTCACAGGCATGCTGAAGGACAAGGACACAAAGGGGATACTGGGAGAATTCCTTGAGATCACCCATGATTTCATAGTCACTGAACCCGGGAATCCCAGGAAGATGACCGCCACGGAACTCAGAGACGAAATAGAGGCTCTGGGAGGCCGCGCCAAGGCCTTTTCTGACCCCGCGGTGGCTCTTGACGAAGCACTTGAGACTGCAAAAGACTATGATTGCCTGGTCTGCGCAGGCTCACTTTATCTGATCGGATATCTCAGATCTAGGTTGATATAAATGGATTACAGTAAACTTCTTCAAAACGTACTGGACATAGCCGAGGAGATGCTGGTGGCCGGCGCTGAGGTCAACAGAGTCGAGGAAAGTGTGGAGAGAATGATCTCCGCCTACGGCTGTCCCTTTGAAAGGGTCAATGTTTTCATCATCACCACCAACATCCAGTGCACCTTTGAAGACCCTGAAGGCAACATAATAACTCAGATAAGAAGGGTAAAGAGAAACGATACCAATTTCGACAGGCTGGATTACCTGAATGACCTTTCCAGATACATCTGTGAGAACACTCCTGACATTCAGGAGATGCGTTCCAGATATCTGGATATCATGGGCAGACCTCAGCATACTCTTTATGTGAAATATCTCAGCGCAGCCCTTGTGGCAGGAGCATTCACCGTGTTTTTCGGAGGATCCTTCTTCGACGGGCTTTGCGCCTTCCTCATCGGACTTATAATCGTATTTCTCCAGCGCTATCTCAGAAAGTTCAACGAGAATCAGCTGGCGCTGACCTTTACGACTGCGCTGATATCAGGCTTCATCACTGTTATACTTTTCTCCGGCGGGCTGGCTGACATGAATTACATCCTCATCGGTCAGATCATGCTTTTGATCCCCGGCCTGGCCTTCACCAACGCCATAAGAGATATGCTGCTGGGAGACATAGCCACAGGAAGCGTCAGACTGCTGAATGCTCTCGTTACAGCCGGAGCCATCGGCCTGGGAGTTGCGCCGCCTCTGGCTCTGACCAAGCTTTTCGCCAGATTGTTTTCCATGGATTTATCCATTCCGATCCTTTCCTTCGCGGAGAGGACGGGGTTTTACCTCTATGCGGTGCAGATAGTAATGGCCTTTCTGGGAACCTTGGGCTACGCTCTGATGATAAACACGTCCAGAAGACAGTCCATTCTGGGCGGTCTCGGCGGTGCTGCGGCATGGGGCATATATCTTTTGCTCAGCGAATTCGCCGGAGGATTCTTCATTCCCACGGTGATAGCGGCTGTTTTCGTCGGATTCTATGCTGAGATAATGGCCAGGAAGAACAAGGCTCCCGCCACTATATTCATCACGTCTTCATCCATCGTAATGGTTCCGGGATCCGCACTTTACTATTTCATCGAGAGACTCATGGATGCAGACTACGTCCAGGCTCTGGAATACGGCAGGGCTGCCTTGAGCGTGGCAGTCGCCATATCCGTAGGCCTGGTGTTCACGGCAATAATCAACAGGTACTATTTGAAGATAAGATCGGGTGGTGCGAAACATGCTTAGATTCATTTTAAGAGAGACCGACGAATACGACAGACTGGTACAGTTCATGACGAAGTTCGGGCTGGAGTTCGACGGCGAAGACAAGGTTGGAAACAAAGTTCTGAGATGCTGGAAGGTGATCCAGGAACCCGACCATCTCACTGGAGGCATAATCCTCTCGGAGAGGCAGGGAGAGTACATACTTAACGGCATCGCTGTGGACACTCCCATGAGAAAGTCCGGCATCGGCAAGATCATGGTGAACAAGCTGGTCACTGAGGTCCGCAAAAGAGAAGGGAAGAGGATATATCTGGCCGCAAAAGCCCCTGAATTTTTCGAGAAAGTAGGCTTTGTCGAAGTGAAGGGTCACGAGGCCGATCATCTCTTCACATGCAGGCAGTGCGGTCAGAACGGCAGCACCAGTATGCCCAGGATCATGAAGATGGAACTTTAGCGCTTTGGCTTGATTTTTAATCTGATTGGAATATAATTAAAGTGACTTATTTCGGTTTTTTGTGCGCAAAAAACCGGGAAAATATATTGATCAAGGATTCAGAAAGGAAAGGATCGAATCATGTTTGACGAATACAATCGCGCAAATTACGAGTTAATTCAGAAGACTTCTCCGGTAGTAGGCGGACTCATCCAGAAGGAGTTTGAAAGACAGAGCCACAACATCGAGTTGATCGCATCTGAGAACTATTGCTCCGAAGCAGTCCTTGCCGCATGCGGAAGCTGCCTTTCATGGAAATATGCTGAAGGTTATCCCTCGGGAAGACCCACAGGTAACAACGGAAGATACTACGGCGGATGCGAGATCGTAGACCAGATCGAGCAGTACTGCTGTGAAGTATGGCAGAAGGTATTCAACACTGACTACCACGTAAACGTTCAGCCCCATTCTGGTTCACAGGCGAACTTCGCAGCCTACAAGGCTCTTCTCAACGTAGGCGACACGATCCTGAGCTTCGACCTTGACCACGGCGGACACCTTACCCACGGTTCCAGCGTCAACTTCAGCGGCAACCTTTATCACATGGAATTCTACGATGTAAACGATGAGGGATACATCGACATGGAGAGCGTGAGGCAGAAGGCTCTGGAGTGCCACCCGAAGCTGATCCTTACCGGAGCATCCGCATATTCCAGGATCATCGACTTTAAGGCTTTCAGCGAGATCGCTAAGGAAGTCGGAGCATATTTCATGGTGGACATGGCTCACATCGCAGGCCTCGTAGCAGGCGGAGTACATCCTTCTCCCTTCGGATATGCTGACATCGTGACCACCACAACACATAAGACTCTCAGAGGACCCAGAGGAGGCCTTATCTTCGCCAAGCCCATTGAGGTCGACGGCAAGCCGCTTCACAAGAGAGTCGACTCTGCGGTATTCCCCTATGCACAGGGCGGTCCGCTGGAGCACATCATCGCAGCCAAGGCAGTTTGCGCCGAGGAAGCTCTCCGTCCTGAGTTCAAGGACTACGCAAAGAAGGTAGTGGAGAACTGCGCAGCACTCTGCGATGAATTCCTTAAGCTTGGCTATAAGGTAGTCACCGGCGGAACAGACAACCATCTCATCCTTCTCGACCTGTCAGATGAGCCCTTCAGCGGCAAGGTCCTTCAGGAGAGATGCGACGAGAGGGGAATCACTCTCAACAAGAACTGCGTTCCCAACGAGAAGCGTTCACCCATGCAGACTTCCGGCGTAAGGATCGGAACTGCTGCCATGACCACCAGAGGCTATGAGGCTGAGGACTTCAGAAAAGCAGTAAGAAGGATCGACGAGATCATCAAGGAACTCAGAGAAGAATACAAGGACAAATAGGTTTAGAGATTCAGGGAGAATTTACCGATGGTGATTTTTTACAGAATTGTAGCTCTTCTGGGCGGACTTGCCATGTTCCTCTATGGCATGAGAGTCATGGGGGACGGTCTTAAGGCAAGTTCCGGAGGAGCAATGAAGGAAGCCTTATCGAAGGTTACGAACAAGCCTGCACTGGGATTTTTGTTGGGTGTACTCGTGACCTGCGTCATCCAGAGCTCTACTGCGACTATAGTTCTTACAGTCGGTCTCGTAGGAGCCGGGTTCCTTACATTCAGACAATCCATCGGTATAGTTCTGGGCGCCAACGTCGGAACAGCCATTACGGCTCAGATCATCAGGTTGATGGACCTGAAGTCCGCTGAAGACAGCATCTTTTACTTCTTCAAGGCGGATAATCTGGCGCCCCTTGCCCTTATAATCGGAATAGTACTCATAATGTTCTCAAGGAGAGGATCTCACAAAAACATGGGCAATATCGCCTGTGGTTTTGGAGTCCTCTTCATGGGACTGATCTACATGTCGGGCGCCGTGGCAGCTTTCTCAGATAAGATGTCGGGGCTGCTCGTTTCTTTTGAGAACAATTACTTCCTGCAGTTCCTGGCAGGTGTCGGCGTCACCGCCGTCATCCAGTCTTCATCTGCTGTGGTCGGAATCATTCAGACCATAGCATCATCCCTTGGTGTGCAGTTCTGTGGGATCTTCGCAGTCATAATCGGCGTCAACATCGGCGACTGCCTGACGACATACATAGTCTGCCATATCGGAGCCAATCCTGATCAGAAGAGGACCGCGACAGTTCACGTTCTTTACAATATTTTTGCGGCTGCTCTGATAATCGTTGTTCTCACCATACTCAGGGCGACGGGTATAATATCCGACGAGCTTTGGACCATGCCTCTGAATTCCGGCGGCGTGGCCAACATCCACGGAATCTTCAGACTTGTTCCCGCAGTTCTGTTCATGCCGTTCTCGGGATTGTTTGCATCCATAGCAGAGAAGCTCATTCCCGATGTTCCAAAGGAACAGGAGGACATCGAGATCGAGAAGGCGCTGAACGAACTGGATCCCTTGCTGATCACTTCACCTGTTCTGGCTCTTTCTCAGGTATCTCATCTCATCTCCCAGATGAGCGACATAGCAGTTCACAACTACGACGCCTGCGTAAAGCAGATCTACGAGTATGACGCTGCAAGAGACGGCAGGATCAACCAGAGGGAGATCATTCTGGACCGTGTCATCGACCGGGCCAACGAATATGTGGTATCCATATCCCCCTATGTTGTACGTGACCGTGACAACCGCAACCAGAACTTCCAGATCAAGGCTCTGAGATGCTTCGAGAGGATAGGGGACCTGGCAGTGAACATCACCAAGGCTGTGGACATCCTCAGGGATAACAATCAGCAGCTGACAGAGTACGCCAAGACCGAACTCAGGCTGGCTGTGGACGCCATCTACGAGATCCTGGATCTGGCTCAGAGAGCCTATAAGGAGAACAGTGCTGAACTGGCAAGGCAGGTGGAGCCCTTTGAGGAGGTCATCGATGATCTTGTCGAGACGCTCAACTCCAGACACGTATACAGGATGATGAACAACATCTGTGATCCCGTTACGGGAATCCAGTATCAGGCTATTCTCCAGAATCTGGAACACATTTCGGATATGTGCTCAGATCTGGCCATTTATATTCTGCAGCTCTCGGATCCTGAAGTCATCGGCAATGAGCACGACTACATCCACGAGCTTCACCATTCCGGAAATCAGGAGTACCAGGCCACATATAAAGAGCATTACGCCAAGTACTTCGGGGCTCTGAACGACCTTCCTTTCACGAAAGACGGCATTCCCAAATCCGGTCCTGAACAGCTCAGTTTCACCTGAATTTGAAACCACAATATTTTGTATCTAAAAAGCCATTTCATTATGGCTTTTTTGTGCTTTTTGTGGTAGAATACATTCTGTATAAGTATGTGTTGTACATGAAAGGAAAACTCATGAGAATCATTATAGACGGTATGGGCGGAGACAATGCTCCCGAAGCTATCTGCGAGGGTGCAGTTCTTGCTGCCAGAGAGATCAGTCACGAGATCGTTCTCGTTGGGGATGAAGAGATCCTCAGAAAATGTGTTGATAAATATCAGGGCAGGAAACCGGTGGAGAACATCTCCTTCGTTAACGCCGGAGAGAGCATCACCAATTACGATGCCCCGGCCCTTGCCATCAGACGTAAGAAGGATTCCAGCATCGTCATCGGCATGAACATGCTGAAGGATGATGAGGGAGACGTCTTCATATCCGCAGGATCCACAGGAGCACTTCTTGCCGGAGGCCTGCTGATCGTGGGAAGGATCAGGGGAATAGACAGGCCTGCGATCTGCACCATCTATCCGATCCTCGGAGGAAGACCGTCCATGCTCTGTGACGCCGGAGCCAACTCCGAGTGCAAAGCACGGAACCTTGTGGAGTTCGCCATGATGTCATCTATCTACATGGAGAACGTTCTCGGCAGAGAGAACCCCACAGTCTCGCTGGTCAACATCGGAGAGGAGAAGGAGAAAGGCAACTCACTCACCAAGGAAGCCTATGATCTCCTGATGGCATCCAATCTGAACTTTAAGGGAAACATCGAGGCAAGAGACGTTCCCAAGGGCAAGGTGGATATCATAGTGACCGATGGTTTCACCGGCAATATCATCCTGAAACTCACTGAGGGAATGGCCTGGAACACCTTCAAGACCATCAAGAGGAAATTCACCAATGGCCTTCACGCCAGAGTGGGTTCTCTGCTTCTGCTGGACAAACTTATGGAGCTCAAGAAGGAGTTTGACTACGCCGAGTATGGCGGAGCACCTATTCTGGGAGTCAGAAAGCCCATCGTCAAGATGCACGGTTCCTCCAGCGCCAAGGGAGTAAGGTCCACGATCCTCAAGGCAGTCAACTTTGTGGAAGAGGACGTCATCAGCATTATCCAGGAATCCATACAGGACATCAAATAAAATGAGACCTGAAGATATCGAAAACAGGATAGGATACCGATTCAGCGATCCTTCGCTTCTTAAGACCGCTCTTACCCACAGTTCCTATAAGAAGGAGCATCTGGGAGCTTACGAGGATAATGAGAGACTGGAATTCATAGGCGACGCCGTTCTGGACTGCGTCGTCGGCGAGGAGCTTTTCAAACTCATGAAGGATCAGCCGGAAGGCGCGCTGACCAGGACCAGAGCAATAGTTGTCTGTGAAAGATCTCTGGATGTTGCCGGTAAAGAACTGGGGGTCAACGAGGCCATCAGACTTGGCGTAGGAGAATCCCAGACCGGTGGAAGCCAGAAACCCTCCATCACGGCTGACGCCATGGAAGCCGTGTTCGGCGCAGTCTTCATGGACGGAGGATATGAGAGCGCCAGAAGGGTGATCCTTAACACCCTGAGCGAGACCATCAGCTTAGCCATCAGGGGCGAACTTTTCACAGACTATAAGTCGGAGTTCCAGGAGCGGGTCCAGAAGAAGGGCTGTGTAACAGACATACAGTACGTCGTGGACAGCTTCGATGGACCAGCCCATGACAGGACATTCCACGTACACATAGAACTTAACGGAGAAACTGTTTCAACAGGCTCCGGTAAGAGCAAAAAATCAGCCGGCCAGGACGCTGCAAAGAACGCCCTTGAACGGCTCAAAGAGGGAAAACATGTATTTTAAACGAATCGAGATACAGGGATTTAAATCTTTTGCGGAACCTGTGGTGATCGACTTCCACCCGGGAGTCACCTGCATCGTGGGTCCCAACGGTTCAGGAAAATCCAACATCAGCGACGCAGTCAGATGGGTACTGGGTGAACAGAGCCCCAGGATGCTGAGAGGCGGCAAGATGGAAGAAGTCATCTTCAACGGCACCGCATCAAGGAAATCCAGGGGAATGGCAGAGGTGACTCTGGTCATCGACAACTCCCAGGGCATACTTCCCACAGACTACAACGAAGTCGCCATTACCAGAAGGATGTACCGTTCCGGAGAGTCCGAATATCTCATCAACAACAACCAGTGCAGATTGAGAGACGTCCGCGAGCTCATAATGGATACCGGTATCGGCGTGGACGGATACTCCATAATCGGCCAGGGCAAGGTCCAGAACATCATCGAGGGCAAGCCCGAGGAGAGAAGAGAGATCCTTGAGGAATCAGCAGGGGTCGTGATGTATAAGTCCAGAAAGCGCGAGGCTGAGAACAAGCTGGAGCGCGCCAACGTGAACCTGGACAGGCTCAATGACATAATCTTTGAGATCGAGGACCGCATCGGCGGACTGAAGGAAGACAGCGAAAAGGCTGCTGAGGCTTTGGAGATCAGAGCCAAGAAGAAAGACCTGGACATAAATATCGCCCTTCACAACATTGACAGACTGAACGCTGCCGGATCTACGTCTGAGGATGATGCAGAGGCGCTCAGTGCTGACATCGAGAAGCACAAGACCGAGAAGCTGGCTCTGGATGAAAAGATCGAAGAAGAGAGACAGAGGAACGAAGAACTTCAGTCCCTCGGAGACAAGGCCAGGGAGGAACTTCTTTCCATCGTGAACAAGCTCAACGACATCAAGAACAAGACCCAGATGGACGAGACCAGGCTCTCGGCCATGGACAGTGACATTGACAGACTCTCCGGGGAGATAGAGAACCTGAACGGACGTCTCGAAAGAGAGATCGCTTCCAACGAAGAGAAGGAAAACGCTCTTTCGGACATGGCTGAAGACATGTCGAAGGCCACTAAGGCTCTCGAGAAGGAGATAGACAGCTATAACAGCATCATGTCCGTATCCATCGCGAAGCAGGGCGCACTTGAGGATATCAAGAACAGCATTCTGGAGCTTTCCCGCAAGGCATCCGGCTTAAGGTCCGAATCAAGATCCATCGGAAGCATGAAGGAGACCCTTCTCAGAAGGCAGGAGCAGCTTCTGTCTGACTCTGAGGAAGTCATGGCCAACTCCGGAGACATCGAGGATGAGATCGCCGAGACAGAGAAACTAAAGAGCAAAAATGATGATTCAGGCAATAAGGTACTGAAAAAAATATCAGACGCCGAGGGCAGGATATCAACTCTCTCTGCAGCTCAGGACAAGCTGGAAGGAGAGATAGGTGATCTCAGGATCAAGAGATCACAGCTTGCCGCCAGAAAGAAGGCTCTTGAGGAGATGGAAGCCTCCTACGAAGGCTACGGCGGAGCGGTGAAGTTCATCATGAACGGATCCGGCCACGGCTTAAGAGGCACCGTGGCTGAACTCATCGACGTACCCAAGGGTTTTGAGACAGCCATAGAGACTGCCCTGGGATCAGGGATATCCAATATTGTCTGTGAGAAGGATCAGGACGCCAAGAACGCCATCAGGAGGCTCAAAGAGGCTTCTGCAGGCCGTCTTACCTTCCTTCCCATGGAATCAGTCAAAGGAAGCAGAACAAGGCTAGAAAATGCCGTAGAGAAGGCCAACGGCTTCGAAGGCCTGGCGTCAGAGATCGTAGGCTATGACGCGGAGTACACAGGAGTCATGGAATATCTGCTGGGCAGGACAGCCATTGTAAGAGACCTGGATACCGCCGTCAGACTTTCCAAGATAGCCGGAAAGGGACTTCGCTTCGTTACCCTGGAGGGAGATGTGGTCAACGCATTCGGCGCCATCACCGGCGGCAGATACAAGACAAAGACCATGAACATCCTATCCAGAAGGACGGAGATCGCCGATCTGAGCTCTGAGATCGACAGGATCGACAAGGATCTTGTGTCCAAGACTGATGAGAAGGAAAAGAGCAGGGAAGAGATTCTTTCTCTGAGATCCGGGGTGAGATCGTTCGAGGAGGAGCTCAACGCCCTCAAGGCAAAGGACGTGGAACTCCAGGCAAGGCTCGCCACCCTCAGGGAAAGCTTAAGGAACGCCTCTGAAGCAAAAGAAAAGAGACAGCTGGAGCTTGCCACCATCCGTGAAGAACTGGAGAACACTGAGGAGATGGAGCAAACGGCCGCTGCATCTGCAGAAGAATCCGAGAAGAAGATCAAAGAGATGGAGGCTTCCTCTGAGGATCTTCTAAGGGAGATCGAGAGCATATCATCCAGGGTGACTGAAGCCAATTCGGCCATAACAGACGCCCGCATCAGGAAGACAGAGATAGAGAACAAGATAGATGCTCTCAATGATCTCATAGAGATATCACAGGATAACATAGACGACCTGACCGAACAGATCGATAAGAAGCAGGATGAGCTGGACAGCATCATGGAGAAGCGTGACAGGCTTCTTTACGGTTCCGGTGACACCGAGGACAAGTTCAGCGTCCTGTCCGACAAGAAGACAGGTCTTGAGGAATACATTTCCGAGATCGATAAGGACAAGGCTCAGGCCCTGGCTTCTGTGAAGGAGATGACTCAGGAACTCAACATGAAGGTGGAGGAACTGAATTCCCTCATAGCGCAGAAGCAGCAGCAGGAGATCCGCATGGCCAGAAATGACGCTCAGCTTGAAGCACTGAAGCAGAAACTTCTGGATGACCATGAGATCACCTACGCTCAGGCCCTCAGCTATAAGATCGAGGACTTCAAGTATTCTCAGGCTGTCAAGGAATCCAGGGAGATGAAGGTGAGACTGGACGAGATCGGTGACTTCGATCCTTCATCCATCGAGGAATACCAGAAGGTGTCCGAGCGTTACGAGTTCATGCTGGACCAGCGCAAGGACATCACCTCCGCCATGGATGAGCTGAACTCCATCATCCGTGACATGGATAAGATCATAAAGGACAGATTCAGAGCAAACTTCGATCAGGTGGAAAAGAACTTCGAAGAGATATTCACCGAGATGTTCGGAGGCGGAACCGCAAGGATCGCCATGGACAACGAGGACGATCCCCTGAATTCAGGGGTCGAGATCATAGCTCAGCCCCCCGGAAAGAAGCTTCAGAACATCAATCTGCTTTCCGGCGGAGAGAAAACTCTGACAGCCATCGCTCTGATGTTTGCGGTTCTCAAGGCAAAGCCAACACCTTTCGTCATCCTCGACGAGGTAGAAGCTGCTCTTGACGAAGTCAATATAGAGAATTTCTCAGCTTACCTTAAGAAGTTCGACAATAT
>JAEEGJ010014681.1_pt1 | contig 18510 bp, 15 predicted proteins | sample 8958761 | NCBI WGS metagenome assembly JAEEGJ01 (sample SAMN16246546, study PRJNA631951) | gut metagenome | biome: gut microbiome; feature: rumen; material: RS-attached | host: Bos | place: Iran: Karaj | collected 2018-10
AATAGACACGGTGCCCGTCGATCTTCATGATCCAGTCCCCCGCCTGAAAGCCTTCCGCAGACTCATAGGGGCAGCCGTCCATAAACGAAACAATTGACGGTACGGCGTAGCCTTCAGCGCCTGCGAAGAGACACAGGACGATGATAAAGCCAAGCAGAAAATTCATAAAGGCACCGGCAACCAGGACCAGGAAGCGCTTCCATACCTTCTGGTTGACAAAAGCGCGCGGATCTTCCGACTCTCCGTCCTCCCCGGTCATAGCGCAGTAGCCGCCGAAGGGGATGCAGCGGAGAGAATAGAGGGTCTCCCCCTTTTTCTTCTGAAAGATGGCCGGACCCATGCCGATGGCGAATTCCTCCACGCGGATGCCGCAAAGCTTGGCAACCGCAAAATGGCCGAATTCATGAATGCCGACAAGGATGCCGAAAAATACGATAGCTATAATGACGTAAATAATCATTGATTAAAAAACTTTCTGACAAATAGTCTTGCAGCACTGTCTGCTGCCAGGATTTCATCGAGGTCTTCCGTTTCGGAAGACGGAATGGCCTCCACAGCCGCTGAGGCGGCATCATAGATGCGGTTATACCCGATTTCTCCGCGCAGGAACATATGCACGGCCACTTCATTGGCAGCGCTCATAATGCACGCTGCTGTTCCGCCTTTTCGCGCACAGTCCATGGCGAGGCGGAGACAGGGCGTTTTTTCCAGATCCGGCGCTTCAAAAGTAAGAGAACCGAGTCTGGTAAAGTCGAGATGCTCAAACATGGACGGAAGACGCTGCGGGTAAGTGAGAGCAAGCTGAATGGGCAGCCCCATATCCGGGACGCCGAGCTGCGCGATGACCGTACCGTCAACGAGCTCGACCATGGAATGAATGACACTCTGCGGATGGACGACGACCTGAATATCATCCGGCGTCACGCCGAAAAGATGCATGGCTTCGATGAATTCCAGGCCCTTGTTCATCATCGTAGCGCTGTCAACCGAGATTTTTGCCCCCATATTCCAGTTCGGATGGCTGACCGCCTGCTGCGGTGTAACATGCTCAAGCTCACTTCTCGCTTTACCGCGGAAAGGGCCGCCGGAACCGGTGAGCAGGATTTTTTTCAGTTCGCCTTTCCCCCTGCCCATCAGGCACTGGAAAATTGCAGAATGCTCGCTGTCAACAGGGATGATTTCTGCTCCCATTTTTGCAGCCTGTTTCATCACGAGCGTGCCTGCACAAACCAGAGTTTCCTTATTGGCAAGGGCAATTCTCTTCTTTTCACGGATGGCAGCAAGCGTCGGCCTGAGGCCGACCGATCCGGAAACCGCAGTGACTACGCAGTCGCTGCCCGGGAAAGCAGCGGCTTCCGTCAGGCCTTCCATCCCGGAAACGACACGCACATCCAGATCAGCAACGGCAATCCGGAAAGTCTTTGCCGCTTCTTCATCAAAAACCGCAACCAGCTCAGGCCGGAATTTGCGGACCTGCTCTTCCAGCAGGTCTGTTTTGCGGTTGGCCGTCAGCGCCGCAACGCGGATGCCCGCGTGATCCGCCACGGCAAGCGTCTGCCTGCCGATGGAACCGGTACTACCGAGAACCGACAGTGATTTAACCATTCTTCACACCCCCGAAGCGTCTGTCCCTGCGCTTAAACTCCGCAATTGCCTTGTCAAGCTCTTCCGTGCTGAAATCAGGCCAGAGCACATCCGTGAAATAAAACTCACTGTAAGCGCACTGCCAGAGCAGAAAATTGGAAATGCGTTTTTCCCCGCCCGGCCTGATCAGCAGATCAGGATCGGGAATGCCCTGCGTGTACAGATAGGAAGAAAAATCAGCTTCCGTAGCGCCTTCTGTGATTTTGCCGTCGGCAAAATCTCTTGCGAAGCGTTTCGCTGCCTGCAGAATTTCAGCCCTGCCGCCGTAATTGAGGCAGATATTTGCCTGAAAGCCGTCATAGCGGGAAGAAATCTCATTTGTCTCGGCAATTTCCGCCTGCAGAGAAGGCGAAAGAGCAGATACATCCCCCAGGATCTTCATTTTGATGTGATCCCGCTCCATGGTGGCAATCGCCTCATGAAGATACCTGTCCAGCAGCTTCATGATGGCTTTTACTTCTTCCTCAGGGCGTGACCAGTTTTCCGTTGAGAACGCATAGACGGTGAGATACTGCACGCCGATATTCTTGCAATAGGTTGCAATCTTCCGGAAGTTTTCCGAGCCGGCAGCATGTCCTGCTGTTCTCGGCAGAGCACGCCTCCTTGCCCAGCGGCCGTTTCCGTCCAGGATGATAGCAATGTGACGGGGGACGCTCAAACCGGCCTCCCCCGCATTCATAAACTGTTCAGACATCAGATTTCCCTGAGTTCTTTTTCCTTGTTGGCCATAATCTTGTCGATCTCTTTGGTAAAATCATCCGTCAGTTTCTGGATATCTTTCTCGGTGTTCTTGTAATCGTCTTCTGTGATCTCGGAAGCCTTCTGCATTTTCTTAAACTTCTCAATCGCATCGCGGCGGATATTGCGGATAGCAACTTTTGCTTCTTCCCCGTACTTTTTGGTCTGTCTGACAAGATCAAGACGGCGCTCTTCCGTGAGCGGAGGGAAGACAAGACGGATCATTCTGCCGTCGTTCTGCGGGTGAATGCCGAGATCGGACGTCATAATGGCTTTTTCGATTCCTTTCAGGATGGATGCATCCCAGGGCTGAATCAGCAGAGAGCGGGCATCCGGCGTGGCAATGGAAGCCACCTGATTGATCGGAGTGGGGGAACCGTAGTAATCGACCGTGATCTGATCCAGAACAGCGGCGTTGGCACGCCCTGCACGGATAGTGGCGAACTGGGACTCCAGCGCGTCACAGGTTTTCTTCATTTTGTTTTCAAATTCCTGATACTCTGACATGAGGATACCTCCATATATTATTTTATTTTAATGAACAAGAGTGCCGATTTTTTCGCCGTGCAGGACGCGGGAAATGTTTTCCGGATCCGCCAGGGCAAAAACGATGACCGGAATGTCGTTATCCATTGCCATGGAAGTGGCTGTGCTGTCCATCACCTGAAGGCGCATCTCCAGCACTTTGCCGTAAGTGATTTCATCATAGCGTACAGCTCCAGGATTGGTGCGCGGATCAGCGCTGTAGACGCCGTCAATATTCTTGGCAAGAAGAATGGCATCACAGCGGGTTTCAAGGGCACGGAGCACGGCTCCTGTATCGGTTGAGACAAAAGGAAGGCCGGTTCCGCCGGCGAAGAGAACAACCGTCCCCTCCTCCATCAGGCGGATACTCTTCAAGGTATCATAGCGCTCACCGACGCCCTGGATATCCACAGAAGTCTGCACAGAAGCGGGAACACCGTTCTGCCGGAACACATCCGCCACAGCCAGGCAGTTCATGCAGGTTGCCAGCATGCCCATCCTGTCAGCACTGACGCGCTCCACGTGGCCTTTTCCATCCTTCACGCCGCGCCAGAAATTGCCGCCGCCAATGACTATCCCGACCTGAACACCTTCCGCGACAACAGCCTTGACCGCCTGACAGACAGACGATACAAAGTCAAAGTCAAAACCGGTGTGCTTTTCTCCCGCAAGCGCTTCGCCGCTGATTTTAATTAAGACTCTTTTGTACATGTTGAATTCCCCTGTTTTTAAATATCAAGTATTCCCAGAATAATGACGCCGGCAACAACCGTCGCAACGGACAGATAATGTTTGACTGAAAGCTTCTCTTTCAGGAAGATTCTGCTCCAGAGCACGCTGGCTACACAGTAGGCGGAAATAATCGGGGCAGCAAAAGCCACGTGTTCGGAATCTGCCAGGGCATAGATATAGAAAAACTGCCCGATGGTCTCGCAGACCGCACCGACGTATTTCGGACCTTCAGCCCTTGGCACCAGCTTCTGCTTTTTGATGCCCAGCACATAAACGGCACACACAATGCCGACTGCCAGGAACGTGAGCTCATAGGCTGCGTTGGCTGAATCCTCATTCAGTTTTTCCAGCACGATGCTGTCGGCAAAGGTGCCGAGCGCATCCAGCAGGCAGTAAATAACCGGTATGGCAATCGCCAGCCAGCTCTTTGCATAATGGAAATTGGAAGCATCCTGACGGGCACGGCGCAGATCTTCATCTTCATGCGCTTCTGTAAAGCCAAGGGCAATCACGCCCACGCAGACCAGCGCCACTGCCACCAGCGCCACAGGGGGCAGATCATCTCCGATACCCTTGGTGATAAGCGTCAGAACAGCGACGATTGCACCGGAGCTGTTGCAGATCGGGGAGGAAATGGAGAGCTCAATATAGCGCAGCCCAAGATACCCGATCGCCATGGAAAGAATGTACAGGGCGGATACCGGCAGATATGTCAGGATAATATTCAGTGACATTTCCGTCCCGCCAATAAAGATTTCGTAAGCGGCATGCAGGCCCATCACCAGGCCGACTGCCATCACCATCTTCAGATGGCTGTATTTGTCACTGCCGTCGCGGCATCCGATTTTTGAAAACAGATCCGAACCGCTCCAGAATAAAAGAGCAATCAGGGAAAACCAGAACCACATATTAATTCCTTAAACCTATTCTATCAGAAAATTTATTACTTTTCAGTGAATATTGCTTTGTTTGTTTTTTTGGAAAAGTATCAGTATAATCAGTGCAAAAGCCGCGCCGGCTGTCACACCGGCAAAATCAAGCCAGACATCCTGCAGCTGCGCACCTCTCGCGGAAAACAGCTGGAGCGTCTCATCGGCAAGGGCTGCAAAAAGGCCGTGTGCCATTGCCAGAAGCAGGGTTTCCCGGCCTTTCCGGCGGAGAGGCGAAAACCAGAAGAACAGCTCAAAGCCCAGAAGGGCAAACTCCGTAAAATGAGCCAGCTTCCGCACCAGATGCTCCGTCACTCTGCCTTTCCCGACGAAAAGTTCCAGAACAGGCGTGACCAGCCGGAGCACCCATGCGCTTTCATCGGAAGACTGCTCCCTGCTGAGCAGAGAATTTCCCCAGATAAAGCCAAGGGTAAGGAGTATAGCAATCAGCAGGGCGATCCTTTGTTTTTTCATTCGCTGTCAACCAGTACCCACGAAGTGTTGTCCGGCAGATAATTGATGACGACCGGAACAAAGCGGTTTTTCACATCGCCGGCTTTGCAGAGCGGGGTGATGTCCTGTACGTTGAAGGTATAGGCGTATTTATCCGTATCGTAGTATACACGGTCATAAAGCTTCAGAAACAGTCCGGAATCCTGACCGTTGGAGGTATCCCCTCTTGCCAGGGCCGCTGTGCTGTGCACATAGATCGAGAGATATTTACCCTCTTCCCTGTCTGCCAGGCGTTCACCGACATTCACAGCAAAGCCGCTGACAGCGCTGAGAGGTGAAGGCGTGGTAGACATGTCGCGGGAATACTGAACACCGGATGTTACCGTGCCGTCGGCATTTTCAATATCCTCGACCACGGGATGGCGCACGTTATCCAGCACGACCTCATCAAAGCCCATATCCCACAGCTCCTGCACCAGTTCCACGACATAGTCCCGCACGAGAGTGCTGTAGGGATCAAGCCAATAGCCTTCTTCATTATAATAGTCATTGCCGTAAGCATCCTTCAGTGTTACGGTTATCTCATTTCTGAACCACCCGCCGAGCAGATAATCCTGCAGGCAGCTGATCTGCGCAATGACATAAATTCCGTCTGACTTCAGCTGTGAGACGACAGATGTGAGCATTTCCTTTGAATCCGGCAGGCCCATATTCAGCCCCCAGCGCTTCGCGGTGGGCGTATCGCTGTACCATTTCAGGTATCCGTCTTCCTTTTTCACTTCCAGAAGAAGAGCATTGCCGCTGGACAGGCGGTTGGCATAGCCGGTAACCGTTTCCGGATCGATGTCATCATACGGGATGAAGATGGCGCGCAGCGGCGGGACTCTGCCTCTGACGGTCTGTTTGACGACAGAATAATCTGCCTCTTCAAACTGCACCGTCACATTCACCCGCTCAAATTCCCGCACCTCCTGCCCGGATTCATCATAGCTTTTTGCGCCGGATGAAAGCAGAGGCAGCTCAACTGTGACGCCGTCATCCGAGATGACGGCATACTTCTGTGTGCTGTAAAACAGGACAATACCGACGCTGAAAACCAGCAGCAGAATCACACCGGGAATGATGGCATAATTTCTTTTTTTCCGACGGCCTTTGTAGAATTCAGATCGGCGGCTCATCTCGTCAGCTTACTCAATCTTTGAAATGCGCCGGATGTGCCGTTCATCACCGGAAAACGGTGTATCAAGGAAAATATCCGTAATCTCCAGCGCTTTTGCCTCACTGATAACACGTGCTCCCATGCAGAGAATGTTTGCATCGTTGTGTTCTCTGGTAGCGCGGGCAGAAAAAGCATCACCGCAGACTGCTGCACGGATCCCCCGGATCTTGTTGGCCGCAAGGGACATCCCGATTCCCGTTCCGCAGATCAGGATTCCTTTATCGTACTCCCCCGAGGCAACTGCCCTTGCAACAGGCTTTGCATAATCCGGATAGTCACAGGAATCCGGCGTATAGGTCCCGAAATCCCTGAATTCGATCTGCCTGTCGGCAAGATGCTGCATAATGGTCTGCTTGTAGGCAAAACCTCCGTGATCACAGGCAATGGCAATCATAGTCCCTTCCTCCTGAAACTATACATTAAATCTGAACAGCGTGACGTCTCCGTCCGCCATTACATAGTCTTTTCCTTCACTGCGCACAAGACCCTTTTCCTTGGCGGCTGCCATGCTCCCGCAGGCTTTCAGATCCGCGAAGGCAACAACCTCCGCCCGGATAAAGCCGCGTTCGAAATCGCTGTGGATCTTGCCCGCCGCCTGCGGAGCTTTGGTACCCTTCCTGATCGTCCAGGCACGGCATTCGTCACTGCCGGCAGTCAGGAAAGAGATCAGGCCCAGCAGTTCGTACGAGCATTTGATCATTCTGTCAAGGCCGGACTCCGAAAGGCCCATCTCCTCCAGAAACAGCTGTCTGTCCTCTTCATCCAGTTCCGCCATCTCTTCTTCCATCTTGGCGCAGATCGGCAATACCATCGCATTCTCGGCTTTTGCTATTTCAGCCACCGTGCGATAGTAGGCGTTGTTCTCATAATCGGCTATGCCGTCCTCATCCATATTGGCGGCGTAGATAATCGGTTTGATCGTCAGAAGATCGGAAGATGCAATCACAGCTGCATCCTCGCTGTCACATTCGAAGCTTCTTGCGCTCTTTCCCTCATTCAGATGGTCCCGCAGCGCTTTCAGCACCTCAGCCTCATGCAGGAATTTTTTGTCTCCTTTACCGGCTTTCAGTGCCTTGTCAATTCTGCGGTCGATCATCTCCACGTCGGCAAGGATCAGCTCCATATCAATGATGTCGATATCACGCTGGGGATCCGTTGCGCCTTCAACATGGATAATGTTGTCATCATCAAAGCAGCGTACCACATGCACGATGGCATCCGTTGACCGGATATCGCCCAGGAATTTGTTTCCCAGGCCTTCTCCCTTGCTGGCACCTTTCACAAGCCCGGCAATATCCACAAACTCGATTACAGCATTGGTGACCTTCTTCGGCTGATAGAGCGAAGCGAGAAAGTCAACCCGTTCATCGGGAACCGTTACCATCCCGATGTTCGGTTCTATTGTGCAGAACGGGAAGTTCGCCGACTGCGCCCCGGCATTGGTGATGGCGTTAAAAAGCGTGGATTTGCCCACATTCGGCAGGCCGATAATTCCAAGTTTCATTTGTTGTTATATCCTCTCACATCTGAGCGTCACAGATTTCAAAAATTCATATTATTATACAACACTTGCTCTCTGTTTGCAAACAAAAGATAAGCGCCCCTTCAGGCCTGCCCTTCCGGGTCTGCCCCGGCAAATTTTCTCCATTCCCTGATACACAGCTTCATGCCCGCTGTATCCAGCACACCGTGGGCAAAACCCTTGCGCACAAGTTCTTCCGGAACATACTCATCGTACTTCTCAAACACAGGGTTTTCATGGGGATAAAGCAGCTCCAGCGGATCAAACTCCTTTTCTGCCTCCTCGCATACGATTTCATATAACTCCGCTTCGCTCACCTGCATGGTAAACTGCATGTAATACGGGCGGGAGGAATTCAGCCCCTTCAGGCCGAGCCTGCGGCCGCAGCGCAGCTTCAGAAAGCGTTCCATGGCAAGAAAAGCATAGCTCCCCAGCCAGGGGAACAAAGCCCACATTTTACCCCCGAGGGAAATCAGCGGGCGCTCCGCCATGAGTGATTTACGGAAGATTTCTCTCGCCTCCTGAAGCCGGCACATTGCATGCGGCATCAGATAAGGATAGTATCTCTCCTCACACAAAACGCCATACATCCGCTGAAGGATACGCGTATGGATGTCGCCTGCCACATCGCCGAAGTAGGCAGGGATATTCCCTTTGACAAGTGTGCAGTACACATCCCGGCGCTTGTGATCCACTTCTTCCACAACCCAGACTCTTCCTGCAATCGCGATCTTATCGCCGACAGGAGGCGGCTTCACAATCGTGCCGAGCTGTTCGGAACCCGCATGAACCGTGTATTCCACGTTCTCCTGAAACACAGCGTAGAACTTGTAACTGTTCACAACCCGTTCTCCGCTAAGCCCGAGGATGAGACCGCCGTTTTCCGTGCGGCTGATATGGTCAATGCCGATAAGATGACGCAGAAGAATGCGGTAATCCTCCTGTGTAATGTTGCGGAAGCTGCTCAGGGGAAGCACACGGGAAGCAAGCTCTCCGGGCGTCATTTCTCCGCAGGAGGCCAGAGTGCTCATTGTCTGATGATAGAGAAGGCTGTAAGGAAGTCTGTCCGTTCTGGGCGGCTCCACAAAGCGCTCCTCGATATAAAGCTGTACCAAAGCAATGCCCTGGATGAGATACCAGGGAATACTGTCCGGAAGCATGGCTCTGGCTTCCTGATGCTCTTCCCGCATAACAAACCACATCTCGGAAGGATCCCCGCGGCGGCCTGTGCGGCCCATGCGCTGGAGGAAACCGGAAACCGTGAACGGTGCGTCAATCTGAAAAGCGCGCTCCAGACGGCCGATGTCGATGCCGAGCTCCAGCGTAGCCGTAGCACAGACGCTCATGAGGGATTCATCATCTTTCATCTCCTCCTCCGCGCTTTCGCGGTAGGAGGCGGAGAGGTTGCCGTGATGGATCAGAAAACGGTCAGGCTCATGCTTTGCCTCGCAGTACTGCCGCAGATTCTGACACACGGATTCGCACTCTTCCCGGGAATTGGTAAAGATCAGGCATTTTTTGCCTCTGGTATGTTCAAAGATATAACCGATGCCGGGGTCGGCCGCCGGAGGCGCGGTATCGCTAGCCTCTTCCTGAGGGGGACTTACGGCAGGAGGGGTCCTCCCCTCATTGGCCTGCGGATCACTGTTATAAAAATGCTCCATGCTCAGCCGCCAGATTTCTTTTCCACCGTCAAACTTCGGTATGACCGTGCCTCTCCCGCTGCCCGCAGCAAGAAACTGCCCGGCAGCTTCCGGATTCCCGATCGTTGCGGAAAGGCCGATTCTACGCGGGCTGCAGCCTGCGAGTGCACACAGCCTCTCGATCAGGCAGAAGGTCTGCAGGCCCCGGTCGGCACGCAGGAGCGAGTGGATTTCATCGATCACGATAAAACGCAGATCACTGAAGAGAGACGGAATCTCCATGTGCTTGTTGATCATCAGCGACTCCAGGGATTCCGGCGTGATCTGCAGGATACCGGATGGCTTTTTCAGCAGTTTGCGCTTTTTCGACTGCGCCACATCCCCGTGCCACCGGGAAACAGTGATTCCCTGCTCTTCGCAAAGTTCATTCAGACGTCCGAACTGGTCATTGATCAGCGCTTTGAGCGGCGCTATATAGAGCACGCTTACCGTTTTGGACGGGTTTTCATCCAGGATCGTCAGAATCGGAAAAAAAGCAGCTTCCGTTTTCCCGGATGCCGTGGAAGCCGTCAGAAGTACATTTTCATCCGTATTGAAGATGGCATCCCCCGCGGCATTCTGCACCGCGCGCAGCGTCTGCCAGCCCGAGCGGTAAATATAATCCTGAATGAAAGGAGCGTATCGTTCAAAGACATTCATATCGTAAACTCCGTGAAGCCGGCTTCCGTTTCATCGGAAACGGCTTCCGATTTTGAATAGGAAAACTCATCCGACTCCAGAAGATCGGGGATACTGATGTGCGGATTCTGATAAAGCAGATCAAGCAGTTCGATAAAATCCCGGATAACCTCGCGCGGAGTGATATTTTGATCCGCGCCGATGCGCCCGTACTCGATTTTGATAAAACTGACGAGATCATCCGTGCTGATGCTGCACGGATAGTCATAGAGCCCTGCATGCATCTCCGCCAGCTTTTCACAAAGGACAAGCATTTCCTCCGCCGTCAGAGGTTCCAGCCGGATCACGGGTGCAAGAAGGTCCCGCGCGCCGGGTCTGGAAAAACGGCCTTCCGCCAGGCGGGAACGCAGGGCTTCGTAACTGTAGATCCCGCGCCGTCTGTCCTCAAGAGCCTGAGGTGTTGCGCCCATCAGGATCCCGAGATATCTGGCCTTTCCCTGGAGCGTGTCATTGTACATGGTCAGGATCTTTTCATAGTTGTACTGCCTGGTGATGGAATTGGGAATCTTAAAGATATTGACAAGTTCATCAATCATAATGAACATGCCGGCGTATCCGGCAAGGCGGAAAAAGGTAGCAAAAAGCTTGAGATAGTCATACCAGTCATCATCCGTGATGATCATGCTGATGCCCAGCGCTTCCTTTGCCTCGCTTTTCAGCGTGTATTCGCCACGGAACCAGCGGACGACCCTGGCCTTGGTCTCATCATCTCCGTCCAGATAGGCATGATAGTAGGCTGAGAGCAGGCGGGCAAACTCAAAGCCATGCACCAGCTCGCTGACGGAAGCGGTTACCGCATAGATCTTTTTGTCAGCCGCTGCGGCAAGCGCAGGATCATCCGGCGTAAGGCCGGTTTCCTGTATGGCTTCGCTCTGCACAGTGCTGATCCAGCGGTCCAGCACCAGGGTGAGTGCGCCGCCTTCCGGCTTTGTCCTGGTGGAAAGGTTCGAGATCAGCTCGCGGTAGGTGGCAAGCCCCTGACCATGCGTACCCTGCAGGCGGCGCTCCGGAGAAAGGTCGGCATCCGCCACAATAAAGCCCCTGTCCATCACATAGTTCCGGATCGTCTGCAGGAGAAAGCTTTTTCCACTGCCGTATTTTCCGACGATAAAGCGGAAAGAGGCTCCGCCTTCCGAAATAATGGCTACATCATGCAGGAGGGCTTCGATTTCGTTTTTCCTGCCGACGGTAATATACGGCAGCCCGATGCGCGGCACTACGCCGCCTTTCAGGGAATTTAGCACCGTTTGTGAAATCCGCTTCGGGACTTTTCTGTTGTCAGCCATGGATGTTCCTCCTGCTTGTCTTTCAAGTAGCAAAATTATATCATATTTGCCTTTGAAATCAAGCATATTGTGTTCTGACCGGCACAAACCACTATATTTTCTATTGCGTTTTTATATAAAACAGGATAAAATAAAGTGTTAGCTCTTGAAGCTGAAAACAAAAACTTCTTAAAGGAGACGATTCCTATGATTATGAACTGTGCCCAGTACACGGGGAAATGTGTATGCGGAAGAGAACACACGCTTGAAACGAAGATGGTGGTTGTGGAATACAACGCTATCGCGAACTTTGAAAAATACATGGAGCAGGTCGGCCTTGCCGGCAAACGGCGCACAGTTGTTTATGATACCAACGTCTACCGCCTGACAGAAGGCAAACATATCCCCTGTGACCAGGAAATCGTGCTGGATGCAAACGGCCTGCGCTCGGAAGATATCCTGATCGAGAGAATGATGAAGGATCTTGACCACCCGGAAGTGATCGTTGCATTCGGCGCCGGAACCATCATGGACTTCGGCCGCTACCCCGCCTACAAACTTGGCATCCCCTTTGTCGCTGTTCCGACGCTCGCCAGCTCTGACGGCTTCACCGCAAACATCTGCTCCGTCATCCTGGAAGGGCAGAAGAAATCCATCCCGATGTGCGCGCCTATCCTCGTTGTCGCCGATCTTGATATTATCAAGGGTGCTCCCGCCCGTCTGGTCGCCAGCGGCATCAACGACATCCTTGCAAAATACATTTCCCTTGTTGACTGGCGTATCTCCCACCTTGTAAACGGCGAATACTACTGCCATATGGTGGCAGAGCTGGCTGAACAGGCGCTTGCCATTATGCGCAATGCGGCAGATGTCTATGCAGACACGGGCATTGCTGATATTGAGGCTATGACGATGGCCCAGATGCTCAGCGGGCTGACCATGCAGCTGCTGGATCATTCCCGTGCGGCATCCGGCGCCGAGCACCTGATTGCTCATCTGGTCGAGATGAAGCCACCGCGCTTCGAAACGGCAGAAGGTATCCACGGTGAATGCGTCGGTGTGGGTACGTATCTGTGCGCAAAGAAGTATCATGAACTGGCTCTGAAAACGCCGAAGGCAAAGGCCTTTGAGCCGCTTACAAAAGAATGGATTCACGAAAAGTTCGGCGAACGCCTGGAAGCGGGCATCATCAAGGAAAACTCCAATGATATCCTCACAAGCTTTGATCCGCAGGTCATTGTGGACAAATGGGAGGATATCCGCAACCTGATCAGCACCATTCCCTCTGCCGAAACGCTGGAGAAGCTGTACAGAGCCTGCGGCTGCCGGTATCTGCCGGAGCACATCGGCATTGACCCCGCTCTGTCCGAAGAGGTACTGCCCGTTTCTGCAGCAATCCGCAACCGTCTCACCCTGGTGAGAATGCTGCGCGTGCTGGATTTTGACTGATTTTCCCATCACAGCTGTGTCATACTGCAGTGACACTGATTACCCGTTTTACAGGTAACAAAGGAGGCGGCCGGCATTCTGACAGACTATATCTTCAGCATATCCCAATATGGTATTGCCGCGCTGTCGATACTGCTGATGCTGCGCTGCCTCCGCTCTCTCCTGAATGAAAAGACGGAAAAGGAAATCTGGGCTTATCTGCAGGTCGGAGAAGAACGGGTGCCCGTTCAGCACTGGGAAAGCCTCATCGGAAAAGCCCGCTCTGCTGACCTGCGGCTCTTCGGAGAGGGCATCAGCCGTATCCATGCCGTACTGCGCCGCAGCGATAAGGGTGAATGGAAGATTTTTGATATATTTTCCAAGGGCGGCATCTGGGTAAATAAAAAATATGTGCCTCACAGCGGCCTGACCGTTCATCACGGAGACACGGTCAACCTTGGCGGAAGCTGCATGAGGTTTCTCAACATCTCCACGAAACAGCGCATCCGCAACGAGAACAGGCGCACCGGTGCAGGAGGCCTCATCAACCCGGGGCTTACACTGGCCGAGCTGACGATTTTGCAGCTTCTCCTCCTCCTGCAGCACGCTTTTTCCGCACGGCGTGATCATATTGGTATGATTATCGTCTCTTTTATGACGCTGATCGTGCTGGAATGGTGCGTCTATCAGGGGATGCGCGTACTGGGCAGAATGGGTTTCGAGATTGAAACGCTTGCTTTCTTTCTCACGACACTCGGCCTTTCAACAGCCGCATCTTCCGCTCCTGCCGACCTGTACAAGCAGATTCTGCTGATCGTCTTTTCCGTGGTGATGTTTCTGCTTTTCGGCTGGTGGATGCGCAATCTGCGGCGCACCGTCACCCTGCGGATTCCTCTCGGTATCATGGCGCTGGCCCTGCTGGCGCTGAATATTTTTACAAGTGACAGTATAAACGGTGCCAGAAGCTGGCTGGAATTCGGCGGATACTCTTTTCAGCCGTCCGAGCTGGTGAAGGCACTGTATCTGTATGTCGGCGCGGCCACGCTGGACGCGCTGTATATGAAACGAAACCTCTATTCGTTTATCACCTATTCCGCCGTATGTGTCATTGCGCTGGCGCTGATCGGCGACTTCGGAACGGCGCTGATTTTTTTCGTCACCTTCCTTGTGATCTCCTTTATGCGCTCAGGTTCGCTGGCCACGGTATTGCTTGCGATCACGGGGGCTCTGCTCGCCGCAACGCTGGCCGTCACTGTCAGGCCTTATATCGCCAGGCGCTTTGCCACCTGGGGGCACGTGTGGGAAGATCCCTTCGGTGCAGGATATCAGCAGGCACATGCAATCTCTGCCGCCGCCTCCGGAGGGCTGATCGGAAAAGGCGCCGGATCGGGCTGGCTGAAAAACATCACATACAGCGATACGGATATGGTGTTTGCCTACATCTGTGAAGAGCAGGGGCTGGTCGTCAGCATCTGCATGATCGCAGCTGTAATCCTGATGGCCTTTTTTGCCATCCGCTGCGCCAGAAACAGCCGCTCTGCCTATTATGCCATCGCTGCCTGTGCCGCCTCTGCGCTGATGCTCACACAGCTGGCGCTGAATGTATTCGGATCTGTCGATCTGCTGCCGTTTACCGGTGTCACCTTCCCGTTTGTTTCGCGGGGCGGCAGTTCCCTTATTTCCTGCTGGATGCTGATGGCCTACCTTAAGAGCGTCGATAACCGGCGCAATGCCAGCTTCGCGGTAAACCCGGTCAATGAAATACCGGGTATAGAAGAGGAACTTGGTCTGAAGAAACATTACCGGCGCAAAACTGAAGAACGTGGGAAAGGCGGGAGCAAATGAAGAAGATCAGTTCCCGCGCACTTTCCGTCCTGCTCATCGCTGCACTTGTTATCACGGGATTATGTGTTTTTATCCGGGAGGATTATGCACATGGTCGCCGCTGGGCCACAACCTTTTCCGGCTTTGACCCGGACGCGGAGGGAGAACTCCAGGATGTCAACGGTACCGTGCTCGCTGCCTTCGGAAAGGACTATCACGGGTATTCGCCGGAAGCGCTGACGCGCATCGCCAACTATCACGTGACAGGTGATTTTGTCGGGATGACAGGCACCGGCCTCCTGACGCGTTTCTGGGGCACGGCACAGAATTACAGCTTCATTCGCGGGACTTCCGGCCGGCGTGTCGGATCGATCCGGCTGAGCGTGGATGCTTCTCTCAACAATATCGCCTGGAAGGCGCTGCGCGCAAACGGCAAGGGGTGCATTATGATGATGAACTACCGCACCGGCGAAGTTGTCTGCCTGGTGTCCTCACCTTCCGTTGACCCTGTTTATGACACGGATATCGAAGCTCTGGAAGATGGCTCATTTGTGAACAGAGCACTTTCCGCCAGATATATCCCCGGCTCCACTTTCAAGCTGATCACTGCGGCCGCAGCAATTGAAAATATAGCAGACATTGAGGAACGGCAGTTCCTCTGTCAGGGCGAATATGATATTGCCGGCGTAAAAATCGTGTGTGAGGAATCCACAGCACACGGCTGGCAGAGTTTTGAGGAGGCCATGGCCAATTCCTGCAACTGCTCGTTTGCGCGCATAACCGTGATGCTCGGTCAGGACACCATGGTAAAGTATGTGAAGGATTACGGCTTTCTCAGCAGCCATACTATCAACGGCATCTATACACCTGCGGGCAATTATCCCACAGAGTTTGTCGGAGATCCGGAACTTGCCTGGTCTGGCATCGGGCAGTCTGTCGATCAGGTTTGTCCGTATACCATGCTGCGCTATGTGGCTGCCGTTGCCAATGGCGGAGTGCTTCTGGAGCCGACTTTCATAGCAGGTGATACCTCCGGCAAAGCTGTTTCCCTGATCAGGCCTTCCACTGCACAGCGTCTGGCTGAGCTGATGCGAAATAATGTTGAAACGCATTACGAAGGTGATCTCCGCTTCCCAGGCCTTCCGCTCTGTGCCAAAACAGGCACTGCAGAGACCGGCACCGGAACCTCCCACTCCTGGTTTACAGGTTTTCTTCAGGATGAGGAACATCCCTATGCCTTCGTTGCAGTTGTTGAGGAAGGCGGTTACGGCTTGTGGACAGCCGGCCTGATGATGAATGAAATTTTCCAGACATATTTGAAAGAACAGCCATGACAGATATCAGTGTTTATAATCTCATAAAAAGTTTTGAAATCGGTAATAACGTTCTTGACGGACTCAGTTTTACTGTCACTGAAGGTGAGCGTGTCGCTATTTTAGGGAAAAATGGCAGTGGAAAAACCACACTTTTCCGCATCCTGACGGGAGAACTGGACTATGATGAGGGCAATGTTACCCTCGCCCCGGGAAAGCGCATCGGGTTGATTTCCCAGATTCCGGTTTATCCGGAGGGCTGGACGACGGAAGATGTTCTGCGCACTGCGCAGAAGGCGCTTAACAATGCCGAGCTCCGCATGCGAGAAATTGAAACACAGCTTGAACACAGTACGGAAAGTGAACTGCTGCTGAAGGAATATGACCGGCTCCAAAGTGACTTCGAGCGCCTCGGCGGATATGAAGCCGATGCGGAACGAAACCGTGTTGCCAATGGCCTGGAGATTACGCAGGACATGCGTTCCCGCCTGTTTGATAATCTTTCCGGTGGAGAGAAGACACGCGTCAATCTTGCAAGGCTGATTCTGGAGGATACCGATATCCTCCTGCTGGACGAGCCTACCAATCATCTGGATCTGCAGGCAACCGAATGGCTGGAAGAGTATATCTCTCACTTTAAGGGCACAGTACTCGCTATCTCGCATGACCGTTATTTTCTCGATAAGGTTGCGCAGCGCTGTATAGAGATTACGGACGGAAAAGCTGAGTTTTATTCCGGAAACTACAGTTTTTATACCGAAGAACGTCAGCGTCGTTTCAATGAGAAAATGAAGCAGTATGAGAAGGATTCTGCCAAAATCGCCCAGCTGCAGAAAGCAGCTGAGCAGATGCATCTCTGGGCTTTCATGGGAAACGACAAACTGCATAAGCGCGCTTTTTCTATGGAAAAACGAATTGCAAAACTGAAACAGACAGAACGCCCGACCATACAGAAAAAGCTGAGTGTAAAATTCAAAGAAGCCAGCTTTACCGGTGATGAAGCCGTTGTTATGGCAGATGTTTCCAAGCGATTCGGGGCAAAACAGCTGTTTTCCGGGCTGGATCTGGAAATCGTCGGAGGGGAATGCGTGGCAATTCTCGGGAAAAATGGGACGGGCAAAACGAGCCTGCTGCGCATTATGACAGGTGAGATGGACGCTGACAGCGGGTATACCTATCTGGGACCTCAGGTCAGGTGCGCTTATCTGCCGCAGATTGTCACTTTTTCGAATGACAGCCGCAGCGCACTGGACACCATGCTTTACGACTGCCGCTGCACTCCTCAGCAGGCGCGTGACCGTCTTGCTGCGTTCGGCTTCCAGGGAGAGCGCGTCATGACACCCGTCGGCGTACTGTCCGGCGGAGAACGAAGCCGCCTGAAGCTGTGCATGCTTATGGGCTCCGATATCAATCTGCTGATTCTGGACGAGCCGACCAACCACCTGGATATTGCCAGCCGCGAGTGGATGGAAGATGCGCTTTCCGATTACGAGCAGACACTTGTATTTGTCTCGCATGACCGTTATTTTATCGACAAGTTTGCAACACGGATTCTCTTCTTCAATGAAGATGGCACCGTCACAGATTATCGCGGAGGCTACAGGGATTTTTCCGCCTGGCGGGAAAGGCAGCAGCTGTTCGCCGAAGCGGAACGTGCCAAGGAAGCTAAGGAGAAGAAAACAGTACGAAGGGCAGATCGGACAGCGGATGCTTCAAAAAGCTCAGCAAAAATAGAGCGGGAAATTGAAAAGCTTGAAGCACAGATTGCCCGTCTGAACGAAGAAGCGGAGACCGCAGCATCCGATTATCTGCGGCTGATGGAGCTGGATGCCATCAGACAGGAACTTGAGGAAAAGCTCATACCGCTTTATGAGCGATGGGAGGAACTGAATGCATAATCTTAAAGGTTGGATGGTATCCTGCATTGTGCTGGTCGTGCTGGCTGCATTCTTCTTTTTCTGCCTGCGCGGATACAGCTATATCAGCTATACATTGCTGTTTATTGCTTTCTTTACAGCCATGATGCATATCTGTCCGAAACCGCTAAAAACAATTGTTATACTTCTCACCTGCGTCGGCCTGCTGTATTTCTGTGCTGTAGAAACTCTGATCTTCTCCAGTGCGCGGACAGACAAAAATCCGGAGAGAAGCTATCTTGTCGTGCTTGGGGCTGCTGTCCATGGCAGGACCCCTTCCCTGTCCCTTCTGAACCGTCTTACCGGTACTCTGAATTATCTGGAAAACTACCCCGGGAGCAAAGTCATTGTCTGCGGAGGCCAGGGCAAAGGAGAAGATATTTCTGAAGCACAGTGTATGAAGGATTGGCTGTTGTCCAGAGGGATTGCCGAAGAACGGATTCTGCCCGAAGACCAGTCCACCTCTACCATGGAAAATCTGAGCAATGCCAGAGATATTATCCTTGCAGAAGGCGGCAGTACGGATGATGTGGCAATACTCTCAAGCAATTATCATCTCTATCGCGCAAAACAGATGGCGAAGTCTCTTGGGATGAATCCCGTCGGAGTTGCAAGCCCGAT
>JAEEGJ010014682.1_pt1 | contig 18508 bp, 19 predicted proteins | sample 8958761 | NCBI WGS metagenome assembly JAEEGJ01 (sample SAMN16246546, study PRJNA631951) | gut metagenome | biome: gut microbiome; feature: rumen; material: RS-attached | host: Bos | place: Iran: Karaj | collected 2018-10
ATCTGCGGCCGGCCGGGCTTGTTGGGATGCTCGTCTTCGGGGACTGCGATTTCGGGCATCTTGCCCTCCTGCAGGGCCTTCCAGGCCTGACGGTGTTTCCAGATATCTATAGCTGCAAAGATGGCCGCACGCATTGAGCGGGGATCGGCTTCGTCCCGCCCGGCGAGCTCGAATGCGGTGCCGTGGTCGGGGGATGTGCGTACGACTGGCAGGCCGGCGGAATAGTTCACTCCATCCTCGAAAGCAATGGCCTTGAACGGTGCCAGGCCCTGATCGTGATACATCGCGAGGGTGGCATCGAACTGCTCATAGTGGCCCATGCCGAAGTACCCGTCAGGGGAGAAAGGCCCGAAGGCCATGATGCCTTCTTCCACGGCCTTGCGTATGGCGGGGATGATTATGTTCTGCTCTTCGGTTCCAAGCAGGCCGCTGTCGCCGCTGTGAGGATTCAGACTCAGCACGCCGATGCGCGGGTTCGCGATGCCGAAGTCCTGCTCCAGACTGGCCTTCATCAGGCGTAGCTTGCTCAGGATCTTCTCTTCGGTGATGGCCCCGGGAACGTCCTTAAGCGGAATATGCCCCGTGACCACGCCCACCTTCAGGCGTTCGCTTATCATCAGCATCGTCACATCCTTCACTCCGAAAGCCTCCTGCAGGAACTCGGTATGGCCGGGGAAACCGAAGCCCTCGGCCACTATGGCCTTTTTATTGATAGGTCCCGTTACCAGAACGTCTATCTTGCCGGCTTTCAAATCCTTCACGGCCCAGTCCAGGGCGGTGATGGCGGCCTTGGCGGAATCCGCGGTGGCTCCGCCGGGTTCGGCGAAAACGTTGTCCGGCAGGCAGTTCACGATGTTCACACGCTTGGTGTGCGCCTCGGCGGCCGAAGATATGGCGTTGGTGTCCATCTGCTCGATTTCGGGGATGGACTTACGGTAGAAGCTGAATATCTTGCTCGACCCGTACACAACCGGGGTGAGCATATCGAGGATGCGGGGATCGCTCAACGCCTTGATTATCACTTCGTATCCTATGCCGTTGCTGTCGCCCTGCGTGATTCCAACTATGAGTTTATTGTCTTTCATAATCCTAGAGTATTGTCTTCTTCGTTAACATAACCCTCGTCCTGAGGGAGCCCGGGCTGGCCGTAGGCTGCCACCGCGAGGCGGTCGCAGCGCTCGTTCTCTGGATGCCCGGCATGGCCCTTGAGCCAGTGGAACGTCACGGAATGCTTCTTATACAGAGGCAGAAAGCGCAGCCAGAGGTCCATGTTCTTTTTCTTCTTGAACCCCGTTGCGACCCACTTGTCCAGCCACTTTTCTTCCACGGCTTTCACCACATAGGAAGAGTCGCTCCAGACCTCCACGGTGGCGTTTTCCCACTTGATGGCCTCGAGGCCCATGATTACGGCCAGAAGCTCCATGCGGTTGTTGGTCGTGAGTGCAAAGCCCCCGGACATCTCTTTGCGAAGATCCCCGCATACCAGCACTGCGCCCCATCCTCCGGGGCCCGGATTGCCGCTGGCGGCTCCGTCCGTGTAGAGGTATATGGTCTGTTTTCGTTCCATTTTCAACAAAAATAACTATTTTTGTATGATTATGAAAGATAAAAAGCTCAATATTCTCGTGACAGGGGGCAACGGACAACTCGGCCGATGCCTGCGGGATGCGAGTAAAGATAGCCGCAACCGCTATGTCTTTTCCGACATCAGCGACCTTCCGGGCCTGGAAACCGTCCGTCTGGACATATGCAATCCTGCTGCCGTCGATATCGTGGCTGATTCCGAGAACATCGACGTGATAGTGAACTGCGCGGGCTATACGAACGTGGACAAGGCCGAAGACGAGACCGATTTCGCCAATCAGCTGAACCATGTTGCGGCAGCCAACCTGGCATCCACGGCCAAGCGCCGCGGGGCCGTGCTGATACATATTTCCACCGACTACATCTTCGGCGGCAACACCGCCACTCCGATTCCGGAAGATGCGGACCCTTCGCCTCTTGGCGTCTACGGTGCCACGAAGCTGGCTGGAGAGAGGTCCGTGAAGGCATCCGCCTGCAAGCACATAATCATCCGCACCGCCTGGCTGTATTCGAAATACGGCCGCAACTTCGCCAAGACCATGTTCACCCTCACGGCAAACCATCCTACCGTCAAGGTGGTGAACGACCAGACCGGCACGCCTACTTACGGCCCGGACCTGGCCCGCTTCATCGTGAACATAATCGATGGCGGCATGCTCGGCAAGACAGGCACTTACAACTTCACGGACGAGGGCGTGTGCAGCTGGTACGATTTCGCAAGCGAGATATGCTCGCTGGCCGGGCATCAGTGCAAAGTGACGCCCTGCCGCACTTCTGACTATCCCACCAAGGCGAAGCGCCCGCACTATTCCGTGCTGGACAAGAGCCTCGTAAAAGCCACTTTCGGGGTCACTATTCCTCACTGGACGGAGCCCCTGAAGGAATGTATAGAATTATTGAAGAATGAAAATTGAGCATACATCCATACCCGAGGTAATCATCGTCCATCCCGACATTTTCCGGGATGCGCGGGGCTATTTCTTCGAATCTTTCAACGAGAAGGCATTCGCGGAACTGGTGTGCCCCGTTCACTTCGTGCAGGATAACGAAAGCAAATCCTGCCGCGGCGTGGTGCGCGGCCTGCACTACCAGAAGGGGGATGCCGCTCAGGCAAAGTTAGTACGTGTAATCAGAGGAAGAGTCCTCGACATCGCGGTCGACATCCGGGTGGGAAGCCCCACCTTCGGCAAATGGGCGGCCGCGGAACTCTCCGGCGAAAATGCCTCCCAGCTGTTCATCCCCCGCGGCTTCGCCCACGGGTTCAGCGTGCTCAGCGACGAGGCGGTCTTCCAGTACAAGTGCGACAACTTCTACAATCCGTCTGCGGAAGGGGCGGTCGCATGGGATGATCCCGACCTCGGGATAGACTGGGGGATTCCGGCGGATGAGGTGCTGCTCAGCGAGAAGGACAAGCGCCATCCGCGCCTGAAGGACGTTCCGGCGGAGGACCTCTTCATCTACGGCAGTAGTCAATACTGATGAGAAAAGTTGCTATCCAGGGATACTCCGGCTGTTTCCACGAGGAGGCTGCGCGGAGGTTCTACTCCTCCGTAGGGGAGGATGCGCTCCGCATCGTGGAGTGCGATACCTTCGACGGCCTGTACGAGGCCATCGGCAGGGGAGAGGCGGATGCTGCGGTGATGGCCATCGAGAACACGGTTTCCGGCGGTCTCATCCCCAACTTCGACCTCCTCCGCAAGAACTCGCAGAAGATAAAGGGAGAGGTGTTCCTACGCATCGAGCAGAATCTCATGGCCCTGCCCGGGCAGAAGATGGAGGACATCCGCGAGGTGCGCACCCACTACATGGCCATCAACCAGACCCGCGAGTTCTTCAAGGGTTGGCCGCAGATCCGGCTGGTGGAGTCGGAGGATACCGCCAAATCGGCCGCGGATGTGGCCCGTGAGGGCCTGAAGGGCGTGGGCGCGGTGGCATCCCGGCTCGCCGCCGAACTCTACGGGCTCGAGATAATCGCCTCCGGCATAGAGACCTACAAGCAGAACTTCACCCGCTTCCTCATCATGGACGACTCCCTGTCGGTGCCGGAAGAAAGGATAGACAAGGCCTCCCTCTGCTTCACCCTTCCGCATACCCCCGGATCGCTCGCGCACATCCTCACCATACTCTCGTTCTACGAGATGAACCTCACCCGAATCCAGTCCCTGCCCATCCCGGGCAAGGAGTGGCAGTACTTCTTCTACGTCGACATCAAGTTCGGCTCCTATGCCAGGTACCAGCAGGCCATCTCGGCCGTGCGGCCCCTGATCGAAGAATTCCAGATACTTGGAGAATACACCGCCGCCCTATGATTATCAAGCCTGCCGACCGCACTGCGAGTGTGAAGGAATACTACTTCTCGAAGAAGAACCGCGAAATCGCCGCGATGAACGCGGACGGACGCACCGAGCCCGTAATCAACCTGGGCATCGGCTCACCGGACGGACGCCCCCCGCAGCCTGCCATCGACCGCCTGTGCGAGGTGGCCGTGCAGAACGGAGTGCACGCCTATCAGCCCTACGTGGGCATTCCGGAACTGCGCAAGGCCTATGCCGACTGGTACGCCCGCTGGTATGGGGTGACGCTGGACCCATCTTCCGAAATCCAGCCCCTGACGGGCTCGAAGGAGGGAATCCTGATAACCTCGCTGGCCTTTCTGAACAAGGGCGACAAGGTGCTGGTGCCGGATCCCGGATATCCTACCTACAGCTCTTCCGCCCGCCTGTGCGAGGCGGAGATCGTGACCTATGACCTGGTGGAGGCCCTTGGCTGGCAGCCGGATCTGGATGCGCTGGAGTCCATGGACCTGACCGGGGTGAAGATGATGTGGACGAACTACCCCAACATGCCCACCGGCGCACCGGCGGATCCCGCTTTGTATGAGAGGCTCGTGGACTTCGGGCGCAGGCATGGGATACTCATCTGCAATGACAATCCCTACAGTTTCATCATGGCTTCCGAGCATTACTCCATTTTGGAGGTGCCGGGGGCGAAGGAGTGCTGCCTGGAGCTGAATTCCCTCAGCAAGGCCCACAATATGGCCGGCTGGCGCATGGGGATGGTGGCATCTTCCGCCGATGTGATCTATGAGATACTGAAGGTGAAGAGCCAGCTGGATTCCGGCATTTTCCGGCCGCTGCAGCTGGCGGCCGTGGAAGCGTTGAGGCAGGGGCCGGAGTGGTTCGATGCGCTGAATGCCGAGTACGAACGCCGTCGGGTAGCGGCGGGGAAGCTGTTCGATGCACTTGGAGTGCGCTATAATCCTGATTCCCAAGGACTTTTCCTCTGGGGTCGCGTTCCGAATGGGGTTGACCCGGTAGCGCTTTCGGACAAGCTTCTGTATAAGGCTGGCGTGTTCATTACGCCCGGATTCATCTTTGGACATAATGGAGAAAAATACCTGCGCGTATCGCTCTGTGCCACCGTCGAGGTGTTCGGGCGGGCGCTGGAAAAGATAAAAGCTGTGATATGATTATAGGTGTTATAGGACTGGGCCTGATAGGCGGCTCGATGGCCGTGGACCTTCGCAAACGTGGTTTTGCTGAGAAGGTTCTGGGAGTCGAGAGTGAAAAGCTGAACGCGGAGGCCGCCCTCAAGATAGGCCTGGCGGACGAGATCGTTTTGCTGGAGGACTGCGTGGCCGCTTCGGACATAGTCGTGCTGGCCGTTCCGGTGGATGCCGCGACGCGGCTCCTGCCCCGTGTGCTGGACATGATGGCCGGCACAGAAAAGGTTGTCATCGACGTCTGTTCCGTAAAGGAAGCCATGTGCAAGGTCGCTTCCGGGCATCGCGCCCGCAGGCAGTACGTGGCTACCCATCCCATGGCCGGCACCGAGTATTCCGGCCCCTGGGCCGCGATGCCCGGGCTTTTCGACGGCCGCGCCTGCATCTTCTGCGACGTGGAGGAATCCTCGCCGAAGGCGGTGAAACTGATTGAGAGCCTGTACGATACGCTGAATATGAGGGCTATTTACATGCGCAGCGACGCCCACGACATGCACGTGGCGTATGTGTCCCATATCTCGCATATCACCTCCTTCGCGCTGGCACTGACCGTGCTGGACAAGGAGAAGGACGAGAAGCACATCTTCGACCTGGCGTCCGGAGGCTTTTCCTCCACCGTGCGCCTCGCCAAGAGCAGCGCAGACATGTGGGTGCCCATCCTCGCCCAGAACCGGGAGAACGTGCTGCGGGTGATAGATACCTATATAGATAAGATGAAGGAGTTCCGCGGGGCGATCGACGGTTTCGACGAGGCACGCATCCGGGAACTGATAGAGGAAGGTAACAAGATTAAAAGGATAATAAGATAATGGCTGCGAAACTGGAACTGGTGCCCCTGAACGACTGGGGATTCTTCCATCTGCCGCCCCGCCCCTGCGTGGTTGCGGGTCCGTGCAGTGCGGAGAGTGAAGAGCAGGTAATGGAAACCGCCCGCGGGCTCAAGGCTATAGGAATCAATGTGTTCCGTGCCGGAATATGGAAGCCTCGCACCCATCCGGGATGTTTCGAACGCGTCGGAGCTCCGGGCTTGAAGTGGTTGGTTCGTGTTCAGAAAGAACTCGGCATGAAGGTTTGCACCGAGGTGGCCAGCGAGAAGCATGTTTTCGAGTGCCTGAAGCACGGCGTGGACATGGTGTGGCTTGGAGCCCGTACCACCGCGAATCCGTTTTTGGTGCAGGAGATAGCCGAGGCGCTTCGCGACACCGACATCCCCGTGCTGGTGAAGAATCCCATAAACCCCGACCTGGACCTGTGGATCGGCGCTTTCGAGCGGCTCAGTGCTCAGGGAATCAAGAAGTTGGGAGCCATTCACCGCGGCGTGTCATCCGCCTCCAAGATTAAGTATCGCAACGCTCCCCAGTGGGAGATGGCGGTAGACCTGCGCTATCGCTATCCCGACCTGCCGCTGTTTGCCGATCCCAGCCACATGGGTGGAAAGAGGGAGTATCTTTTCGAGCTTTCCCAGCGGGCGATGGACCTGGGCCTGGACGGCCTGATGGTCGAGTCGCACTGCGATCCTTCCTGCGCCCTGAGCGATGCCGCACAGCAGCTCACCCCCTCTGCCCTGATTGAATTGCTGGAGAGCCTGGTGGTGCGCGACGCCGCTACGGCCGACGAGGAATTCAATGACCGTATGCGGGAACTTCGCGCCCAGATCGATGTGTTGGACGAAAACCTGATCTTTGCCCTGGCCTCCCGCATGAAGGTCAGCCGCAAGATCGGTTCCCTGAAAAAAGAAAACAGCGTTGCCATCGTGCAGCCCAGCCGCTGGGACGAGGTTCTGGAGAAGGTCTCCGCCTCCGCCGAAGGCTACGGCCTCGACCCCGACTTCATCAAGCGCATCTTCAACCTCATCCACGACGCCTCCGTCGCCGAGCAGAACAAGTAGGCCCCGCTGCCAAGGGTTTCCGGGTAAGGTCCAATTTCATGCCAGGGACCTTACCCGCATTTCGGCTTTCCAGGCACTTCTGGCGGGTAAGGTGTCGCCCCTAAAATTGGACCTTACCCAAAAAGCCCCCTCACCTGGTTCGGAGCGTAGCGACACGGGGGAGCTCGAGGGGAACACCCCTCGTTAAAGCCGAAGGTCTGGAGCCTCTTCTCAAAGAAAAAGTCCGGCAGAACCGGACTTTTTCGTCGAGAAGAGGCGACTCGAACGCCCGACCCCTACGTCCCGAACGTAGTGCGCTACCAACTGCGCTACTTCTCGAAAAAAAAGCGCGGAATCTCACCGCGCTCAGAGTCAATTAAGAAAGCTTGCCGATATACAGCGCGATACCGCTCTTGAGGTTCGAAGCCTTGTTCTTGTGGATGACACCCTGCTTTGCAAGTTTGTCGATCATTGCGTAGACCTTCGGAGCCTCTGCTTCGGCTGCTTTCTTATCGGTTGTTGTACGGATTGCGCGGATAGCGTTCCTGGTAGTTTTTGCATAATACTTGTTATGCAATCTGCGCCTTTCGCCTTGGCGATTGGCTTTTTCTGCTGATGCGTTGTTTGCCATTACTTATACTTTTTTATATTTTTTTCGTAGTGGGTAGGAGAATCGAACTCCTATTGCAGGAATGAAAATCCTGAGTACTAACCGTTATACGAACCCACCATCATTTCAAAAGGAGTGCAAAGGTACGAATATTTTTTTATTAAGCAACTAATTTTGCGCCTTTTCTTCTTTCCACTCCCAAGAATACAGCAGGGACTCCACCTGGCGCAGGTATTGGCGCTTGTCGTACTTGGGTGCATACACAAATGCATCGCACACAACCACATACAAACCGTCCGGGCTGTAGAACGAATGAGACACGAAAGGCCCTCCCATGTAATCGTTCGCAACTTCCCAATAACCACGGGTTTGCGCGAATTCGCGACCCTTGTACTTGATGAACTCCACGGTGGGCTCGGGAAGGGTGCCGGTGGTCATGTAGGTATTCTCGAACATGCCGGGCACGTTGTTCCGCAGAACCTCGTTGCGATGTGCGATTATATTCGCCCGGCTGAAGTCCGCCTTCAGGCCCAGGGCCGGATAGCGGTACACGAAAACTCCCTGTATCGTATACTGTTTCTCATCCGCGATCCAGATGAAATCCGAGGTCTTCTTCTTGAACTGATATCCGGTAGGGAAGTGCAGGCATCCTCCGAAAATGTCCGCCACCATCGGGGCAAGGTTCTTCTCTTCGTAGCGGATGGTGTTGCGGATCACGCGGTCCCGCTCGGCCTGCTCGATGAAGGAAACGATCTTCGCCCCTTCCTTCTCCATCAGTTCCACCGCCGTCTGGGCATCCGGCGCGGCCACGTTCACCACCGCCTGGGGCTGGGCCCAGACATTCTGGAGATACTTGACTCCGGTAGATGCCACCTGGGGGTCGATGTCGAAATACACGATGTTGCGGTGCACCTTGAAGAGGTCCGCAAAGCCGCCGTGGGTCACGTTCGAAAGGGAATACAGCGGCTCCCGCATTAGGAACCACGGGCAGTCGCAGGCGAGAAGCTCGCGGGTGGCGTTGCCGACCGCACCTTCCCAGTCTGTCTTCTCTATCACCACCAAAATCTCGCCGGCCTTCCCGCTCACGTTGGGAAGCAGGGCCTTGCTGCTGCTTTTGCAGGAAACAAGGGCCAGGACGGCGAAAATCAAACTAAAAAACCTTTTCATATAATCAGTGTATTAATCTTCCGATATCGTTGCCGAAAGCCAGCATCATCAGCCCCAGCAAAAGAATCATTCCCACCATCTGCGCCCCTATCATGAAGCGGTCGGAGGGCTTCCGCCCTGTGATTATCTCGAACAGGGTGAACACTATGTGCCCGCCGTCGAGCCCCGGGATGGGCAGGAGGTTCATCACCCCCAGCATGATGGAGAACAGGCCGAGCAGGAACACGAACTGATACCAGTCCCATGCGGAGGGGAAGACCTGCCCGATGGCGATGAAACTGCCCACGGACTTGTAGGCTCCGGAGGATGGTGTGGCCAGCAGACGGAGGTCCTGCAGGTATCCGCGGATGGTGCTCCCGGTGAACTTGAGCCCGGCCGGGATGGCCTGGAGGCCCCTGTATTTCATAGTGCAGACCTGCGGATTCTTCACAGTGATGCCGATGCGCCCGAGGCTGTCTACCTGAAGGGTTTCGGCGAAAACGGAACCATCGCGTGAGACCGTGGCCTCCACGCTCTGCCCCGGCATGGCGGACAGGATCTTCCGCCCGTCCTGCAGGAAGGCCACCGGCTGCCCGGCGATCGACTCGATGACGTCCCCGCGCCGCAGGTTCGCTCCGTCGTTCACCCCGCCTGCCAGCACGGAATCGATGCAGAAGGGGAGGGCGAGGTCGAACATGTATTGCGAATTCAGCACCTCTCCCAGCATCGACGCATCGGTATAGAGGGTGACGGTGTCGGCTCCGCGGAGGATGTGCACCTGCCGCACTTTCCGCCTGGCGAGGTCCGCCTGCAGCATGCCGAAATTCTCCGGCACGTAGTCATCGAACGCCAGAATCTCATCCCCCGCACGGAATCCCATCTCCTGCGCCAGGGCGTTGGGGTAGATCTTCGTGCCCTTGTTGGGAATGTAGCTCTGGCCCCATACGGCCATGATCAGGCTGAATGCGATGATGGCGAAGATGAAGTTGTAGAGCACTCCGCCGGCCATCACGCAGAGGCGCTGCCATGGGTTGTGAGTGCGGAATTCCCAAGGCTGGGGCGCGCGCTTCATCTGCGCCAGGTCCATGCTCTCGTCTATCATGCCGGCAATCTTGCAGTAGCCTCCCAGGGGCAGCCAGCCTATTCCGTATTCGGTCTCCCAGTCGAGTGCACGGGGGCAGAGGCGGGTGAACCACTTGCTACGCTTGGTGCTGAAAAGGAAGGTGCCGCCGGCATCGAAGAACAGGAAAAACTTTTCCACGCGTATGCGGAAAAGCTTAGCGAACGTGAAGTGCCCGAATTCGTGCACCACGATGAGTATGGAAAGCGCAAGTACTACTTGCAGGAACTTCATCAAAAAAACCATTAGCGGATGGCCGCCCGTGTTTTCTCGGCAATTTCGGCGTGAGTGGCGAAGATGTCGTCGGGCGAAGGGTCTGCAACAAAATTCACGCCATCCATTGCGCGCTCGCACAGACGCGCTATGTCGTAGAAGCCGATTTTGCCCTCCAGGAAGGCTGCAACGGCGATTTCGTTCGCAGAATTAAGTGCGCATGGCACGTTCCCTCCGCGCTTTATCGCCTCGTATGCAAGGCCTAGGCAAGGGAAGCGGTCCAGGTCGGCGCCGGTGAATGTGAGAGAGCCGAGCTCGCCGAAATTCAGTTTGCGGTTACCAACCGGGATGCGGGTTGGGAAACTCAGCGCGAAGCCGATCGGCTCGCGCATGTCCGGCGTAGCCATCTGGGCTATCACCGCCCCGTCTTCGAACTCCACCATGGAGTGGATTATCGATTCGGGATGTACCACCACGTTGATGCGTTCGGCGGGGATGTCGAAGAGCCAGCGGGCTTCTATAACCTCGAAGCCCTTGTTCATCATCGTGGAGGAATCTATGGTCACCTTGGCCCCCATGCTCCAGTTGGGATGCTTGAGCGCCTGGGCGGCTGTGGCGGCGGCTATCTGCTCCTTGCTCCAGGTGCGGAAAGGGCCTCCGGAGGCCGTCAGGTGAATCTTTTCCACCGCATTACCCTGGGCTGCCAGCAGGCACTGGAAGATGGCGGAGTGTTCGGAATCCACGGGGAGGATGACCGCTTCGTGCTCCCGCATGGTGCGGGTGACGATGCTGCCGGCGGCGACCAGCGTCTCCTTGTTCGCAAGGGCCACGATCTTGCCGGCCTCGAGGGCTGCCAGCGTGGGACGCAGGCCGCTGAATCCCACCATCGCACCCACTACGATGTCTACATCTTCCGCAGCCGCGAGGGAACACAGGCTGTCGATGCCGGCGAACACCTTCGAATCGGTGCCTGCCAATCCGTCGGAAACCTCTTTATACTTGGATTCGTCGCAGATGACTACGTTGTTCGCGTCGAATTCCCGGGCCTGTTCTATCAGGAGTGCGGAATTGCTGTTGGCAGAGATGAGTTCCACCTCGAACATATCCCTGTGCTGGCGCACGATATCCAGCGTCTGGGTGCCTATGGAGCCGGTGGAGCCGAGTATGGCAAGCCTTCTTTTCATCAGAATTTGCAGTATTTCGCGGGGTCTATAGGCTCGCCGTTGTGCCAGAGCTCGAAGCGCAGGTGGTCGCCGGCGGTAAGGCCTCCGGTGCTGCCCACGAGGGCTATCGGGGTGCCAGCGCTCACCTTGTCTCCGGCTTTGCGTAGCAGTTTCTGGTTATGCTTGTAGAAAGAGACTATGCCGCTTTCGTGCTGGATTGCAAGGGAATAGCCGGTGGCATCCGCCCAGTCGGCGAATATGATGGTGCCGTCGAGCACTGCGCTCACCACGGCACCGGCAGGTGCGGTGATATCGACCCCGGGATGCAGCACGGCGTCGAATGGCTGGGAAACCGTGCCCTTGAGGGGCGAGAAGAAGTGCTGGCCTTCCAGGGGAAGTTCACGCTTGCGGTCCGAGAGACCGAACTGTTCGGCGTTGCTGACGCTGATGCGGAGGAGGGAGTCCCCGCGTGCGATCTCGGCATCGCTGAGCTTGCGCAGATACTCCTTCGTGTTGCCGGTGAGCAGGCTGTCCGCACCGAGGGTTTCTTCCCCGGCGAGGATGCGGCTGAGGTTGCCGGCGTAAAGGGCCCAGCGCGTCATCTCGTTCTCGAGGGAGTCTATCTTGAGGGCGTTGGCGATGGCTCCGCGCTTGAAATGTGCGTCCGGATACCCGGGAATCGTGGTGCGCAGGGGAGTGAAGGAGATGATGGACCAGAACAGAAGTGAGATGACCACCAGGGCGGTGATCCCCACCAGGAGAAAGCCCAGGGCGGAGAATCTCCAGAACTTGATATGCTGGTGCGTGCGGTCTTCTATCAGCGAAAGCCGATAGACTTTATTCCAGTCCGTACGATTTATTTTTCCCATAATAATTCGTAAATTTGCACCCTGATGGACAGGATGATAGGCATCGATTACGGACGTGCGAGAGTGGGTGTCGCCATGAGCGATCCGCTCGGAATCTTTGCATCTCCGCTCGAAACCGTGGCATCTGCAAAGATAATAGATTATCTTCAAAAATTGACTACTTCCGAGAAGGTAGTTCGCTTCGTGGTGGGATATCCCATGAATCTTGACGGCAGGCCGGCAGAAGCCGCGGCCGACGTGGATGCCTTCCTGAAGCGGCTCGCAAAGCATTTCCCGGCCATCCCGGTGAGCCTGGAAGACGAGCGCTTCACTTCCGTCCTGGCCCACAGGGCCATGATAGACGGGGGGATGAAGAAGAGCGAACGCCGCAAGAAGGAGTCGGTAGACAAGATCAGCGCGGCCATCATCCTGCAGAGTTACATAGATAGAAACAAAGCACAATGATAAAACCTATTTATTTATACGGATCCGCCGTGCTCCGCGAGAAAGCCGAGCCTGCAGACCTTGGCGCGAAAGAAGAGTTGAAACAGCTCGTGACCGACCTCTGGGACACCCTGGCGGCCAGCGAAGGATGCGGCCTGGCGGCCCCGCAGATAGGGGTGAGCAAGCGCGTGGTGGTGGTGGACGGCGACGTTATGGCCGACGTATATGACTATCTGAAAGGATTCAAGCGCACCTTCATCAACCCCGTGGTGCTGGAAGAGAGTGAGGAGAAGACCACCTACAACGAAGGCTGCCTCAGCGTGCCCGGCATCTACTGCGATGTGGTGCGCCCCAAGAAAATCAAGGTGGAATATTATGACGAAAACCTCGAAAAGAAGGTTGAGGAGTTCGACAATTTTGCCGCCCGCATGATAGAGCACGAGTTCAGCCACCTCGAAGGAGTGCTGTTCACGGATCTTGTGGCTCCTATACGCAAGAAGCTGGTAATGAAGAAGTTGCAGCGCATTTCCTCGGGCAGGGTGCCCACACGCTACAATACCAGGATCAAATAGTTTTCGACCGGGCTTTTATATAGTTCAGGATGATGTCCACGGCTTCGTCGGAGGACAGGCCGTCCATGTTCAGCACCAGGTCGTAGTTGCGGGCGTCGTAGCGGCTGGTGGAGGTATAGCGCTGCACGTAGTTCTCGCGCATCTCGTCCACCCTCTTGATGATGGCCTCGGCCTCTTCGGCGGTCTTGCCCTGCCTTTCCATGATGCGGCTCACCCTGTTCGCGAAGGAAGACTGGATGAAGATGTCCAGCTTGTTGGGATGATCCTTCAGGATGAAGAACCCCGAACGCCCAGCGATGACGCAGGATCCTTCCGCCGCAAGCTCGCGCAGAATTCCGGATTCGGCCTTGAACAGGTCTTCGTTGGTTACCGAGGGGGCGAATTCCATCCCGGTGGATCCGATGGCGCCTGCATGAGGCACGGGGGTGAACTTCTCCAGAATGTCTGCCAGCCAGTTTTTCTTCTGCCCCTTGAGCGTTTCGATATCGTTTGAAGAAAGATCGAATTTTTCCATCAGGGCGTTGATCAGGTTCTTGTCGCAGAAGCGGACTCCGAGTTTTTCCGCGAGTTTGCGGCCTATGGTGCGTCCACCCGAACCGACCTCGCGGCTGATGGTGATGACGAATTTAGAGTTGATATCCATTTGATGCCAAAATTACTAAAAAAAACTCATACTTCGCATACTCCCTACCACTCAAGCACGGCGAAGGCGGGATGTAATCTTTCCTGAATATCAGGAAATTTCTACGAAATCTTTCCTTAATTAACGGAAAGTCACCAAAGATGACCTGGATGTTATTGCCGACAAAACTGATTCAGGTGCACTGGGAATCATTCACATCGTTCCTGCCTGGAAATGGTTCCTGGGAAGAAGAAGGGATGTAGGCCGATAATCATTCCATATTTTCCGGAAAAATTCCTCCACAATCGTCGGTTTTTTCTCTCCACATATTCCGGAAAAATTTTTCCACATTCATCGGTTTTTACTATATTTGCAATCAAATGAGCGAGAAAAAAACATACAAACCCAGAATCGCCGACACCGTCCTGGCCCGCAAGCTGGCCGGCAAAGGAGCCGTTCTCATAGAAGGCCCCAAATGGTGCGGCAAGACAACAACAGCAGAGCAGCAGGCCAAGAGTGTCATCTATATGGATGACCCAGCCAAAGTCAAAGAAAACCTTCTCAAGGCGGAGTTAGCCCCGCAGGAACTCCTTCAGGGAGATACTCCGCGCCTTTTTGACGAATGGCAAATCGCGCCCCAGCTCTGGGACACCATCCGTTTCGAGGCCGATCACCGAAAAGGAAACGGCCACTTCATCCTCACTGGCTCTTCTGTCCCTGTCGATGAAGACCAGGAAGACGGCGAGGAGCAGGAAGAGAGCAAGAAGATCCGCCATTCCGGCACCGGCCGATTCGGCTGGGTAAGGATGCGTCCCATGGCCCTTTACGAATCAGGCGAATCCAACGGTGCCGTCAGCTTGAAGGAACTCTTCAGCGCTCCGGAGAAAATCTACGCCAAGAGCCCGCTTTCCCGGGAAGACCTGGCCTTCGTACTCTGCCGTGGCGGCTGGCCGGGAGCGCTTGATCTGGACAAAGACATTGCCCTGGACCAAGCCTTCGATTACGTAGAATCCGTTGCCAAGAAAGATATGAACCGCGTGGTGGACAAAGTCCGCCGTAACCCTGAGCGTGTCCGCCAGCTCATGCGTTCCTACGCTCGCAACGTGGCCTCCCAGGCACCTTATGAGACCATTGCTGCCGATATGCAGGCCAATGAACCCAAGGGAATGGATGCCGAGACTGTATCTGCCTATATCGAAGCTCTGCGCAAACTCTTCGTCATCGAAGAATCCAAGGCCTGGAACCCCAACCTCCGTTCAAAAACTGCAATCCGCACCACCAATACCAGGTACTATTCAGATCCGTCCATTGGCACTGCCAGCCTGGGAATCGGCCCGGGAGACCTACTCTCAGACTTCAATACTTTCGGCCTCCACTTCGAAGGAATGGCAGTTCGTGACCTCAGGACCTATGCTTCCGCGCAACTTGGCGAGGTCTTCCACTACCGTGATTCAGAAGGTCTGGAATGCGATGCCATCGTACATCTGCGTGATGGCAGCTACGGGCTCATCGAAATTAAGATTGGTGGAGAAAGCCTGATCAATGACGGCGCCGAAGCCCTGATAAAACTGCGTGACAAGATAGACACCACCAAGATGAAGAAGCCCTCCTTCCTGATGGTGCTCATCGGCATCGGTGAACTTGCTTACCGCCGCGACGATGGCGTGTACGTAGTCCCGCTTGGTTGCTTGAAAGATTAAGCTGTGAACTTAACCTCATCCCCGGCCCGTCCGGGGTGATTTCCCGACCGCATTTCAAAGTGTCATTTTGGCACTTTGAACGGATGTGATCTGCAAATTCCTCAAAGATGTCTTTTGCAACAATCCTGTAATGCGGATGATAGGCTTGAGAAAACGCCATGCTATGATGCATGATCAAATGATCTTCGGCAACAAGAGAGTCAATGGTGTCAAGGTCTTTCTCGGCATCAGGAATGTCAATGAAATCTTTCCTGATTATGGTTGAAATCTCCTTCCATTTCTCTTTCCATTGCTCTTCCGTAACGGTTTTTCCTTCATTGGCACTACGGACAAAGGCTTCGAGGAGTCTGTCTGCATCGCAGATTCCGTCCAGTACTACAGAGAGGTCAACCCGCACATAGTTTCCCTTGTCGCCTACAGGGACGTACCGTGAGGCCGGTTTGTCATAGCGGGCGCTATCCAAATCGGCCCTATACAGTTCCAACTCCGTGAGGAGGTATGACTTTGCCACCTCCGGATCCGGAACCAAATGTCCGGGACCTAGATTGTCCTGACAGAAATTCTTGTAGATGTCCTGCACACGGGTATCCGGATACTGACGCAACTGTGCGGAAATAGCATCCTTGACAGCATTGTTCTGACAAGATATCAGGAGCAAAAGAGCGAAGACGAAGAATACACGTTTTGTTTTCATGTGTTGGAGCTGTTATTGAGCTTTGAAGCGCGTGCTGCTGCAGAGGGTTATGACGGGGTATTTGCCGATCATATCTTAATACCCCTTTTTTAATGCACTTTTCGTACTATTCTTTTGCCATCTAGCCATGGCTTTTACGTGGTTCGTAAAATATGACAACTATCTTTGAAGCGTTAATAATTCTGTTTAGAAGGGATTACCCCTCTGACTCCACCGCGAGGATTGGGCACATCTCCCTTGTATCTGGGTATTAAGTGCATGTGGACATGAAAAATACTCTGGCCCGCTGTCTCACCAACGTTGACGCCAACATTATACCCGTCTGGATTATATTCGTCATCAATAATGCTTTTGACGGTATCCACGAGTTTTAGCATATCCAGCTGTTCATCCTTAGTGAGATCAAAGAACGAAGCCACATGACGTCTGGGAATAATAAGGGCATGTCCAGGAGAGACAGGGAACCCATCAAAAAAAGCGATAGAAAGTGAGGTAGAAGCGATAATCTCTCGCTCTAACTCGACTTTACAGAATGGGCAATTGTCATCCATAGGCAGGAGTATTAATCCATGGCGCGAACCCCATATTGGTGGCTGTTTGCGCCATAGGTGTGAATTCGTTCTTAAACAAGACAAGGAACTGATTATCAGAGGCGTTAATCAACTCCGGGATTGAACAACGGAATACCATATAGTCCTCGAAGAGCTTGTCAGAAGGATTGGATGCGTAATTCTCCCGTAAAGCATCGTGTTGTAGCTTCGCCAATGGCTCAAGATATCGGTCAAGGGAAGGGATACAATTACTCTTAGAAGAGTTGATAGATGAGTCTGACGGGAGAAGGTTCCATAGCATATCATGCACGACAAAACTCCAGGGGATAAAGTGATCCAGATCGTAATTACCAACAGTCAGTTCCGCACCGGTATAGATGCAGTGGATATGTCCAACAGACTGTAAATAACGATCCCAAAAGCGATGTTGGCGAGTTAATGGCGCGCGTTGTAGTGGTCTGACTAATTTAGACGGGATATCTGGAACATTCGGATTTCGCTTCTGAAGAAAGATAGACAGGTTCCAGAAAGTGAAGTCTTTTAGGATAGCAGCATATGAGATTAGATAGTCAACCCAGAGATTATCTATGAGGATGGTTTTGTCAAAGATGGCGTATGGACAATTGTTCGCGAAAACTTGAGACTCTGTTACTACTTGCGCGTCAGTTGCTTTCGGAATCCAAGGCGACAAGAAACGATACGGAACGTTGAGCGTGAAAACATGTAGCAAACGGTGGATCGCCGGATTATCAACATTCTTAAGAATCTGTCCTTTTACTGATTCCTTACTGGCATCAATAGGGATATCGAGTATTCGCTGAATCTCCAAAATATTGGATTCCAAAGAATCAAGTTTGCCGAACGATAATTTGAAATAATGGATTGGATACCATGCTTCGGCAATCATCCCCGCAATGATTTCGTCAAAAGAAAAGACGCGACGGCTAGGATTGGCACATATCAAATCAATGATTGACACAAACCAATAAAACTTATACGTGGCAGTCGTATTGTCGTAAATCCGCGACAAACGCCCCGCGTCTACTATCCCTTGCGAAGGTAGAACCATATTGCCTTCTAAAGAAAGTGATTTAACAGTTATCGTTTGCTGCTATTTGTAATACGCAAATATAACAAAAAAAGTATAAGGCCGCATTTGATTCTATCGCAACTCATATTGAAAGCGACAATGCAGAGGAAAAGGTCGAGGTGTGGGTTGCACGAGAACTTCAAAAATTTCTCGGATATGCTAGATAGGAAAGCTTTCAATCGGCTATCAGTTGGGCATTAGAATCGTGGAAAACAAAAAAATAAATGTGGATTGCCATTTTCGTGAGGTCACGAAAATGGTTCGATTGGGTATCGGCATCGCCGCAAAAGCCAAGATTTCGACAATTTTACCCAAAAAACCTATTAGATTTCGACAATTTTACCCGTTTGAGCACAAAAACTGCCATGAAAATAGAAAATTTCTAACGATTGTTTCAGCAGTCAGTTGCCGTCACCATCCTCTTGAAATACTCCCTCAGCGCCTCATCCTCGCAATACACAAAACACCCCTTTTGGCCACGCGTGAGCAGGGTCTTGTAGGTATTGAGGATGAGCCGGCGGGCCAGTTCGTCGCTTGCTCCGCGGATGCCGGAAGATTTATCGTCCCTGGAGATCGCCTCCTTGTTTGTGCGCACCAGACCGCTTAGTGGATCATACGTCAGGTCTTTTCCAATCAAAACCCCGACATAGTCGAATTCCAGCCCCTGCGCCGTGTGGATACACCCCACCTCTTCAAAAGACCGGGGATTGATGGCCCATATCTTGTCGTTCTCCAGATTCCACTTCGCCTCGAAGCCGCCGGGAAGTTCAATGTCGATGTCT
>JAEEGJ010014683.1_pt1 | contig 18507 bp, 20 predicted proteins | sample 8958761 | NCBI WGS metagenome assembly JAEEGJ01 (sample SAMN16246546, study PRJNA631951) | gut metagenome | biome: gut microbiome; feature: rumen; material: RS-attached | host: Bos | place: Iran: Karaj | collected 2018-10
GGACGGCGTCCTTGTAATCCACCGTGTGCTTTCCTTCACCGAACTTGCCGGCGAAGCCACCCTGGGCGGTGTCGTACTTCAGGAGGTGAGCAAGCATTTTGGGGCTGGTGAGGTCATTGATGGCGACCACTTCATAACCATCAGCCTCGAACATCTGACGGAACGCCAGACGACCGATACGGCCAAAACCGTTGATAGCAATTCTATTCATGTTGAACTTGGATAAAAGTTAAATGTTTTCCAATCAATCGCTTCGGCTATTTCTCCGAAGGCGATGCAAATTTACGAAAAAAATGGGAGAATTCCGTATCTTTGCAGAGAGAAATAAAAAAATTTTTTAAGAAAAGTTTTATGCGGATCTTGATCAGCAACGACGACGGCTACAAGGCGGGTGGAATCCACGCCCTGGCCCGCATCATGGCGGAATTCGGCGAGGTGACCGTAGTCGCCCCCAAATACCACCAGAGCGCGATGTCGATGGCTGTCTCCCTGGGCATGAAGCGGTTGGCCCATAAGGCGCTGCCGGAAGAAGGCCCCGGAAACTGGTATTACCTGGATGCAACGCCGGCTTCCTGCGTGAAGTTCGGCCTGGAATATTTCTACGAGCGCCGGAATCCGGACCTCGTCATCTGCGGCATCAACCACGGCTCGAACGCGGCGACGGCCGCGAACTATTCCGCGACCATCGGCGCGACCGAGGAAGGCGCCCTGAACGGGTGCAAGGCCATCGGCGTATCCCTGTGCAACTTCCGTCCGGATGCGGATTTCACGCTGGTGGAAACGTATCTTCCGCGGATTCTCGATTTTCTGTTGGACAACTGGCCGGAAGGGAAGTACGGCCTCCTGTACAATATCAATTTCCCGGACGTTCCGGTTGACCGGGTCAAAGGCATCAGCTTTGCCCGTCAGGGCAAGGGCCACTGGGTGCGCGAGTTCCAGGAGTGGGATGTGGACCGCCTGCAGGCCTACGAGGCCACGGGCTTCCATCTTCAGGAGAACCTGCCTCCGCTTGAAGAAGGGGAGACGGCCTACATGATGATCGGCGACTTCGTGGATGACGAGGACGGTGCCATGGACGCGGACCACGTGCTCAACGAGTCCAACTGGATCACCATTGTCCCGAACACCATCGACCGGACCGATTTCGTGGAACTCCGGCGTCTGCAAGCCCTGCAGGGAACATCCCTTTGATGTTTTTCGGTATATGAAATACTACCTCATAGCCGGCGAGGCGTCCGGCGACCTGCATGGTTCCAACCTGATGCGCGGCCTGTACGCGCGCGATCCCGAGGCGGACATCCGCTTCTGGGGCGGCGGGTTGATGGATGCCGTGTACCGGGAACACCAGAGAGGAACGGGCCTGGTCAAGGACTACCGGGAAGGTGCCGTCATGGGCATCTGGGAAGTCCTCGTCCAAGCGCGGAAACTGCTGGGAAGGGTTCGCTCCTGCGAGGAAGATATCGCCGCCTGGAAGCCCGATGTGGTCATTCTCATCGACTATCCCGGCTTCAATTTCCGCATCGCCGAATTCGCCCACAAGGCCGGCTTCAAGGTATTCTGGTACATTGCCCCGAAGGTCTGGGCCTCCCGGGAGAACCGGATCAAGAAATTGAAGGCATATGTCGATAAACTCTTCATCGTCTTCCCGTTCGAAATCGAGTATTTCCGTCGGAAAGGCATAGATTTTATCTACAAGGGCAATCCGCTGATCGACGCGGTAGACCGTTCTCCGGCCCTGCTGGAGACGCGGGAAGCCTTCCTGGATCGCCACAGGCTTCCGGACAAACCGATGGTCGCTCTTCTCGCAGGTTCCCGCAGCGGGGAAATCAAGTCGATGATGCCGGTATATCTGGAAATGGCCGCCCGGCTCCATGCGATGCCGGCCTATGCGGACATCCAATTTGTCATCGCCGCCGCACCGGGGCGGACGCCGGAAGATTACGACCTTGCCGAAGCGGGAGACTATGTCCACCTCGTCTTCGGCGACACGTACGGCGTCCTCCGCCACGCCCGGGCTGCCGTCATCAATTCCGGCACGGCCTCGCTGGAGGCGGCCCTGATCGGCACACCCCAAGCCGTAGGCTACAAGATTGCCCCGATTACCTATCTCATCGGGCGTATCATTCTTAAAATCAAGTATATCAGCCTGGCGAACCTCGTCATCGACCGCGCCGCCTTCAAAGAATATTTGCAGAACTACCTAACGCCGGAGAACCTTGTTACGGAGGTCAGTCGTCTTTTGGAAGATGATAATTATCGTGCCAGGATGGCCGCTGACTACGCCGAAGTCCGTGAAAAACTGGGCGGAACCGGCGCCTCCGAGGCTGTCGCTGGCTCAATGATTGCAGAACTGAAAAAATAATACCTTACCTTGTGCAAGGTTTCCTGTTATTCCGTATTTAAGAATTGGTTATGAAAAAGGATCGGATCAGATGGATGTTGGCTGTCGGGCTCCTGGGCCTGCTCGGTTTCTCGTCCTGCAGCCCCAGGCTGAGGCCGCGCCGCGTCACCAAGAACGTGGACACGTTGTATGTATTTCCTTCCGATACGATCCGTCTCAAACCGAATCCGGGCGAGATGCCCATTCGTCTGATGTACGGCGTCCCGCCGGTCCGTTTTGAAGTAATGGAAAGGCCGGACAAGAATAAAACGGAATAACATGAAAATCAATTGGAAGTATGTGATGAGCGGCCTGCTGGCCATGCTTGGCTTCGGCAGCTGTGACAAGAACGGTTCCATTCCCGGCGGCGACATACCTTGTATGTACGGCACGCCCTTGGCCAACTACAAGTTCCTCGGCGACGTCAAGGATGAAACTGGAAAGGCGATTCCCGGCATCCGGGTGGTCTTTATCCCCGACGAAATGACAGTGGATCCCTGGTATAACGATACGCTGTATACCGACCAGTCCGGCCGCTTTGAGAAGGACGAACTGAAGTATTCCTGGCCGGACGAAGTGGCCAAAGCCATGGTGAAGTTCGAAGATATCGACGGCTCGGAGAATGGTTCTTTCGAGACGAAAACCCTGACTCGCGGCGAATTGAAAGTCAAGCAGACCAAGAAAACGACTGATGCTTGGTATCAGGGCGATTTCACCATCGAGGCCAATGCTGTCCTCAAGAAGGAGAATTAATGACAACGAAGCTGAACAATAGCTGGAGGCGGGTCCTGGGCGCTTTGATGGGTGTCCTGGGATTTGGCGGCTGCTTTGTGACCAGCTGCAGGAAGGAGTACGGATGCCCCTCGGCCGACTATAAACTGGTCGGCGACGTAAAGGATGTGCGGAGGAATCCCATCCCGGGTATCCGCGTGGTCTTCGACCGTTTTCCGGAAGACGAGACGTACGGAAAAGACACGCTCTATACGGATGCAAAGGGTCATTTCGAAAAGGACCTGCCGGATTATATGTGGGACAGCGGCTCCATCGTCAAGTTCGAGGACGTGGACGGGAACGAGAACGGATCCTTCCGCACCAAGGTTCTCACGGATGCCGAACTGGTTTTCGAGCAGACAAAGAAAGGCGACAGGCATTGGTACAGCGGTGCTTTCGACGTCCATGCCGACGCCATTCTGGAAGAAGATGATTAATGGAAGAAAGACTTTCACTCAGACGCCGTATCGCGCTGGATATCACGAAAAAGCTGCAAGATGATCTGATTGAGAATCATCCGATTCAGCAACTATTTTGGGAATGCACCCTGCGCTGTAACCATCATTGCCGGCACTGCGGCAGTGACTGTAAGCAGACAGCCCTGGCGCCGGATATGCCGATGGAAGATTTCGGCCGGGTGCTGGACAGTATCGCGGCCGCCACGGATCCGCACAAGGTGATGATCAACGTCACCGGCGGCGAACCGCTGATGCGCCCCGACCTGGAGGCTTGCGGCCGGATGATCTACGATAAGGAGTTCCCTTGGGGAATGGTCACGAACGGCTGGGGGCTGACCCCGGAGCGCTACAAACGCCTGCTTCAAAGCGGCCTCCGCGCGATGACCATCAGCCTGGACGGTCTCGAGGAGGATCACGACTGGATGCGGGGCGTTCCCGGTTCCTTCAAGCGCGCATCGGCAGCCATCAAGATGGTCATCGACTCCGGCGAAATTGCCTTCGACGTCGTCACCTGCGTGAACCGGCGCAACTATCCGCATCTGAACGAGTTGAAGGAATACCTCATCAGCTTGGGCCTTAAGGAATGGCGGCTTTTCACGGTATTCCCCGTGGGTCGCGCCGCGAAAGACCCCGAATTACAGCTTACAGGCGCCGAAATCCGTGGCCTGATGGAATTCATCAAGGCGACACGGAAAGAGGGCCGTATCATGGCGGAATTCGCCTGCGAAGGATTCCTGGGCAACTACGAAGGCGAGGTCCGCGGCCATTTCTACATGTGCCAGGCTGGAGTCACGGTAGGTTCCGTCCTGGCCGACGGCTCCATCTCGGCCTGCGCCAGCATCCGCGCGGACTATCACCAGGGCAATATCTACCAGGACGACTTCATGGAAATCTGGAACACCCGTTTCCAGCCCTACCGCGACCGCTCCTGGATGTACAAGGACGACTGCGCCTCTTGCCGCCACTGGAAATACTGCCGCGGCAACGGTATGCACCTCCGCGACGAGAACGGTCGCTTGATCCAATGCCTCCTGAAGAAGATGATCTAGGAGGAAGGGAGTACCCTCTCGGAGGCGTGTCCACCCTCGGACACGGGTAGGGGGAGGGGCCCGTTGGATACAAGTTCCCGCCTTGGCGGGGACGCAGGAGACAATGGGAGGGGCCGGAGCGAAGCGGAGTCCTCCGAGAGGGTACTCCCTTCCTCCAGCCCTTTCTCATGTCTATTTCGCTTCCTCGTACCCGAAGTAGTAGTCCTTCTTCATCGTCGGGACGCCGTCGCGCATCCAGGCGGGCTCGGGGGCGCCCTTCAGGTAGTGGTCGAAGAACTGCTGGAGCCGGATGGTCAGGTCCTTGCGGTTGCGGCGCTCGCGGAGGTTATGGGCCTCGTCGTTGTATTCCAGCAGCCAGGCTGGCTTGCCCAGGCGGCGAAGGCCCATGAACATCTCGATACCCTGGTACCACGGCACGGCGCCGTCATTGTCATTGTGCATGATCAGCACCGGCGTCTGCACGTTCGGGAGTCGGAAGAGGGGAGAGTTCTCCATATAGAGCTCGAGTCCGTTCCAGAGATCCTTGCCGATGCGGGACTGCGTCTGCTCGTACTGGAACTGGCGGCTCATGCCGGATTCCCAGCGGATGCCGCCGTAGGCCGATGTCATGTTCGAAACCGGCGCCCCGGCACCCGCCGCTTTGAACATGTTTGTCCGGGTGATGAGCCAGGCGACCTGGTATCCGCCCCAGCTCTGGCCCTGGATGGCCATGTTGTCCTTGTCCACCCACGGGAACTTCGTCAGAGACTCCGCGCCGCTCACAATGCAGTTGTAGGCCGACTGGCCCGGCAGGCCCGGCGTATAGACGATGTCCGGGACGAACACGATGTAACCCCTGGAAGCATAGAACAGCAGGTTCACCGTGGACCAGCTTGGCTGGACGATGATGTTTTTGAACAGGTTCTCGGAATAGGTCTCATAGAAATAGATCATCACAGGGTACTTCCTCTCGGGGTCGAAGTCCTCCGGCTTGTACAGGAGACCGTCCATGGTCTTGCCGTCGAAGGTGGTCCAGTGGTACAGTTCAACCGTCGCCCAGTTGTAGTCCTTCTGCTGCGGGTTGATGGCGGTGAGTTTCTCCGTCGACTTTCCGAAGTCCGTCACGTACAGGTCCATCTGCTCCTGGAGGTTGCCCTTCTGGTAGGCGAACACCGGAGCGTCCTTCGCTTTCCTGAGCCCGTCCCAGGTATACCCGCCGAAGGCCAGGGTCTTGAAATTCGGTTTCTTCGGATCAAATTGGTATGAAGCGAGGCCGTTCTCCTTGGTGGCCTCGTCAAAGACCCTGAGGTAAATGGTTTCACCCGGTCCGATTCCCGGATCTTCCTCGCTGTCCTTCGTGCTGATGTACCGGTAGGTCCGCTTCTGTTCCCGCCCCTGGGTCAGGCGGCTGGCTTTCCCGTCGGAAAGGGGGATACGCCAGAGGTCGTACCGGTCGTTCAGGATCACGCTCTCGTCATCCTTCGTCCACGCTGCGATGCCATATGACTCGGGCATCATCGGATGGTCGTCCCGCTCGTCCCAGAAGTTCGTGTCTATGTCGCCGGTCAGATTGCGGATCTCCTCTGCGGCTACGTCATAGACGAACCACGCGCGCTCCTTGTAATCCCACCAGATGGCGTATTTCCCCTTGGGGGAGAGCAGTGCCGTTTCATAGATGCCGCGGGCGATTTCCTGCCGCCGGCCGGAGCCGGGGAAGATGAGGGTAAGGACGGATTCTCCCTGCGTATTCCATTGGCTTTCAATGGTGTTGACAGGGCTTACTTCAAGGATTACATCCGCATCGTAGTTGTCGGTAAAAATGAGCCGGTCCGCCTTGTTGGTATTGAAGGGGACGAGGCCTTCGTCCTGATACAGGCAGGGATAGGTGCGCTGCTTGTCGCGGGTCAGGTTCGCCTTCATCCGCGGCGGAATCTCGTCGGCATCCCATGTCCAGATGTCCAGGCCCGCCGTCTCGAAGGAGACGAGGTTGGTGTCCTTGACGGGAACGTATTCCTGGATGCCCGCATAGATGGTACCGTTCTTCTTGCTGAAGCGATAGGAGCTGTTTTCCGTGAGGCCCCAGTTCTCGGGCATGTTGCGGCGCTGGTCGGCGGCCACGAGCTCCCGCGCCTCGTCCCGGACGACGTCGTACAGCCACAGGGCGGCGTGCTTGCTGCCAGTGGACGCCGTGTCCTTCGCCTGCAGGTAGAGGGCTTCCGTGCCTTCCTCGTTAAAGACGGGTACCGCGTGGAAGGTGGCGGTATCCGTGAACATCCGCGCCTTGCCGTCGGCATAGAAACCGACGACCGAGTGCTTCTTGTCCGTCTTCTGAATCAGACCCAACGTGCGGCCGTCCTTGGAGAAGGCGAACTTGTCGATGCAGCGAAGGGTGTCCAGGTTCCCGTCGGCAAAGCGATAGACCGCCACCGTTGTACCCTTGTCCTTGTCTGCCTTCTTCACGAAGTTGGTGTCGATGGTCGAGAAGGCGAACTGCTCCGTAGCATGCAGGCCCATCTGGAACGACTTGACATTCGGGAACTTACGGACGATGGATCCGGCGGTCAGGTCGATTACCGCCAGCGTATCCTGGGGCAACTTGTCCCCGGTGAGTTTCTTGATCTTCGCCCGGCGGGTCTTCTGGAACTCCGGTTTGATCAGACAGACGGCATACCGGTCATTGTCCGTAAGCCGGACCTGGTAGCCGCGGGGAATCTCCAGCGTACGGGCGCCCTTCTTCCCGCTGATGCGGATGAAGAGCGTACCATCGCCTTCCTGCGGATTGACAGCATAGGAGATGACTTTCCCGGAAGGGGAGAGGACGGTTCCGCTGACCGCCTGCCAGCTGTCGTAGACGTCGTGGTCGAGGGGTTTCTTCTGGGCTGCCAATGCGAGCGGCAGGGCGAGAAGCGCGGTGATGAGCGTGATTCGTTTCATATCAGGGTTATTGTTTGATGACGGAGAGATCGACATAGCCCCCGTTGGCGCCGTAAACGATGGCCTCTTCGGTGAACTGCCACATGGTCCAATCGGCAAAGCGGGGTTCTTTCTTGTTATAGCGGGCGATCCACATGGGATAGTGCGCGGTGATGTCGGCAGATAGGATGTCGCGGGCGAAAGAATCGGAGGTGTAGACGATGGGTTTCCGCCCATAATGCTTTTCCACGGCCTGCAGCCAGGCGAGCGCCTTCCGGTTCAACTCCTCTTTGGAACAGCCCGCGTGCATCGTTTCGATGTCCAGGACGGGCGGGAGGTCCTTGTGCCGGAGCTTGACAGTCGATATGAAGCGGTCGGCCTGCTTCTGTGGATCCTTGGAGGATCGGAAGAAGTGGTAGGCACCGCGCGTGTAGTCCCGTTTACCAGCTTCGGCCCAGTAATCCTCAAACCGCTTGTCCACCATCCGTTCGCCTTCGGTCGCCTTGAGGATGACGGTCGATACGGGGTAGATATTCTTTGCGTGGAGCAGGTCCTTGGTGGTATGGCCGCTCCGGTCAACGACGACTTTCAGGGAGTCCCAGACGATATTGTCATTGTGGTGGGAAAGGTCCACGCAGAAGTGATGCGCCCCGTCTGGGATCCGGGCCCCGCTCGAGGCGAACCGTCCTCCGCGGATGTAGGGGTAAAGGACCCCTGCTGCAACCAGCAGCAGCCCGGCGGCGACCAGCCACGGACTGACCTTCCATTTGCGGGTTTTCTTCCGCTTTTGGGGACCTTTTTTCCCTTTTTTAGGGGTTAACTTTTTTGTTACCACCTATAACTAAATAGTTTTACCTATTAATTGATAGTAAATTACGATTATTTTACGCTTTTCTTGCAGGGGGACGTCATTTCTGTCAGGAAAATGCGTAACTTTGCATGTATCAGACACAAATATACAAACAATAAACGGAATTATGGAACTGAAAGGAACAAAGACCGAGGCCAATCTCAAGACCGCCTTCGCCGGTGAGTCCCAGGCCCACACCAAGTATCTCTACTATGCCGGAAAGGCTCGCAAGGACGGCTATGTCCAGATTGCGAACCTCTTCGAGGAAACCGCCAAGAACGAGAAGGAACATGCCAAGATCTGGTTCAAGTACCTGCATGGCGGCGAGGTACCTGCGACGGAAGTGAACCTCGCGGATGCCGCCGACGGCGAGAACTACGAGTGGACGGACATGTACGCTACCTTCGCCGAGGAAGCCAAGGCAGAGGGTTTCAATGACATCGCCTTCCTGTTCGCGAAAGTGGGCGCCATCGAGAAGACGCACGAAGAGCGCTACCGCAAGTTACTCGGCAACATCAAGGACGGCATCGTGTTCTCCCGCGAGGAGGATATGATCTGGGAATGCTCGAACTGCGGCCACATCGTGGTCGGCAAGAAAGCGCCGGAGCTCTGCCCCGTGTGCAAGCACCCGAAGAGCTACTTCATGCTCCGCGCCGAAAACTATTGATGACGGCGATGACGAGGTTCTCCACTACGTAGATGGAGAACACGGCCAGGATGGCCAGGCTCCAGGGCTGCTTCAGCAGCACCACGGCGAGCACGGAGGCCACGGCCAGGATGAGAAAGGCTATACGCTTCGTATCCAGAAGCTTATGGCCTTTCTTGATTTTCATCCCGAACATCGGGATCTCACTCACCAGGAGCAAGCCCAGGACGATGGCGATGGCGTCCAGGATCCAGACCTCGACACCGGCCTGGATACCGCCCGCCACGTACAGGAAAGTGGCCAGCGAACCGCAGACCATCGCGCAGGAAGGCGTGGGCAGACCGAGGAAATCGAGTGTCTGGCGATCGTCCACATTGAACTTCGCAAGCCGGACGGCAGACATCACCGCGACGAACAGCGGAATGTACCGCAGGATGGCCGGTGCGTCCACCGGCATGACTTTGTACAGCATCAGCGCCGGGAGGACGCCGAAACTGACGAGGTCCGCGAGGGAATCCAGTTCCCCGCCGATGGGGGAGTAGGCGCCGAGGAGCCGGGCGGCGAGCCCGTCGCAGAAATCGAAGACAGCCGCCAGGACCATCAGCGGGAGGGCCCATTCGAGGCGCCCCTCCAATGTGAAGATCACTCCCATGATGCCTGCCAGCAGGTTCATGGAAGTGATCGTGTTGGGAATGTGCTTGTAGAGGGCCATTTACTTGATGCCCAGCTTCTTGGCGATGTCCTTCGGGAGGGCCTTCTTGTTGACGACGAAGTTCAGGGTCTTGCCCTTGACGAAGTTCTCGGACATGTACCAGACGCCGTCATAGGCACCGGTCACGCCCCAGGAGTTCTTGATCAGGTAGTACTTGGTACCGTTCTGGTCCTTCGCGATGCCATAGAGGTGCATGCCGTGGTCATCCGTGGACGTCTTCTCGTCGAACCACTGCTGGCGGTTCTCCTGGGTCACTTCGATCTCCTTGGGGAGTTCCTTCTTGGGCTGCTGGGCAGCCTGCTGCTGGGCGGCGGGACCGACCCAACGCTCCTGGTCGGAGCCCGAAGGCTTGACGCTGGTGTCCACGAGGATGGCGAGACCGTCGCGGGTGAAGCCGGCTTCGGAGACGTCGCCGCCCCAGGCCACGGTGTAACCGTTCTCGACGGCGTTGTCGATGACGGCCATGAATTCATCCAGCGGCAGGTTATAGCAGAGGCCCCAGCGCCAGTTGTCTTCCACCTCGATGGCGAACTGGGTATAGAACGGATGGTGCGTGAAGGAGGAGATGTTCACGTAGTCGTCCGGGTTGATGCCCAGGGCGTCCCGGTAGCTCTGCGCGGTATAGGTGACTCCGTTCTCCACGAAGGTCTCGGGAAGTTCGCCCAGATAGGCGTCCAGGATCCCGTCGAAGCCCTTGGCCCATACGGGGGTGAGCTTGCGGTTGGGGTTCTTCACGACGGCCTGCACATAGCCTTTCAGGACGGCGTCCAGCTCGCCCTGGGCCGGGAGTTCGGTGCCGTAATTCATGCCCGAGTACACGCTCTGCGGCAGGATGCCGTAGTCGCGGATGACTTCCAGCACATCGCCGAAGCCAGAGCCCTGCGCCATGTTCAGGAAACCGTTCAGGCGGACATACTTGAGGGCCCTGTCATGGTAGGAGTGGCGGACGACGTACATTTCGGACAGGTCCGGGTAGGCTTCCGGCTTGAGGTTCTTCGCCTTGATGACCTCGGACTCGAGGAAGGAGAGGGCGGAGAAGCACCAGCAGGTGCCGCTGCTCGCCTGGTTCTTCATCGAAGTGACCGGGATTTCCTTGACGGTGGTGAACTGATAGTCGGATGCTTTGACTGCCGGGGCGGCCTGACGGGCCTGGCCGGCTGCGACGACGGGAATCAGGGCCGCCGCGGCGAGAAGGAAGAAAGCTTTTTTCATATCAATGGGTGTTTGAATCTATGCTCTAACTGACAAATTTAGGGAATTAATCGTATTTTTGCAAGGTGAAAACCATTTTGTACATCCACGGCATGGGCGGGGGCGGCGACAGCCGGATTCCGCGTCTCCTGCGGGAACAGTTCGTAGGAACGGACCTCCGGTGCATCGTCCGTACTTACGATTTCGACCCGGAAATCGGTCATGCACAGATTGCTTCCTGGGTGGAAGAACTGCGCCCTGACCTGGTTATCGGGGAATCCCTGGGGGCTATCCAAGCTTTGCGCGTACGAGGTATTCCACATCTGTTCGTCTCCCCGTCGCTGGGAGCGCCCGATTTCCTGGTCCGGTTGGCCTGGGTGTGCAAGGTGCCTGGCGGGAAGGCGCTGCTGCACCGGATCTGGCGTGTCAAGGAAGGGGACCGGCAGCCGCTCCGTTTCGAGTACGAGATCATGAAGAAGTATGGTCCGCACTGGGCCGATGCCAAGAAAGCGGCCGCTGAAGGCGGGTATTACTATGCCTTCTTCGGCACACATGACCACTACCGGAAATCCGGGGTAGTGAAAGTCTCACTGTGGGAAGAATTGTTCGGGAAAACGTATACCATCTATGACGGTACGCATTTCATGGAGGAGGAATACGTGTACGCCCTCCTAATCTCGAAAATACACGAGATCCTGGACGGCCCGGCGGATGTTTTCCCGGGCGAATGACTTTTCCAAATAATTATCCTTCAGTGATTCTTCCGGAGTCACTTGAATGACCGCATCAAATCCGGCAGCGAGCAATTCATGGCGGTCTTCGACCAGGCCGGCCAGGAGGACGACAGGAATCCCGGGTGCATACCGGCGCGTTGCCTTCAGTACGCCGAAGGGAACCTTTCCAGTAAGCGTTTGCCGGTCCGCCTTGCCTTCGCCCGTGATGACGATGCCGCATTCCCGGACACGTTCCGCGAAATGGACAAACGTCAGGACGGCGTCGATTCCGGCATGCATTTCGGCCCCCAGGCAGATCGCGAGGGCGGCGCCGATGCCGCCGGCTGCGCCCGCGCCCGGAATCTGATCCGGATCGATTCCATATTGTGCCTTCCAGGCTTCCGCCTGGCGGCAAAAACGACGTTCCAGCTCAGCTACTCCTTCCTTGTCAGCTCCTTTCTGGGGACCGAAAACGGAAGGTGCTCCTGCGGGTCCGGTCAAGGGAACGTCCGCATCGAAAAAGGCGTGGAACCGGATGCCGCCGGGAAGGGGAGCGAGGGCTTGGAGAAGACCGGCTCCACAGTCCATGACCGCCGTACCTCCAAGACCGATCCAGATTTCTTCTACTCCTTGGTTTATAGCATCTTGTATCAGCTGACCTGTACCGAAAGATGAGGCGATGAGCGGGTCCCGTTCTGCCGGTTTCAACAGCGTGAGACCACTGGCTGCAGCAGTCTCGATGACGGCGATCCGGCCGCCTTCCAGCAGGGCATAATGGGCTTCGGCCGGCCGGCCAAGCGGATCTTGCACGGGCACCGTGCGGAAGACGCCGCCCAGGCAGGCCGCCAGGCACGCTGAGAAGCCTTCGCCGCCATCGGAAAGCGGCATCCGGCAGACGTCGCGTCCCTCCAGTGCGGAAGCCGCGGCGTCCACCGCCTCAGGAGCTGTCAGACAGCCCTTGAATGAATCCAGGGCGAGGAGCGGGGTCATCTTTGCAAATATACGGATATTTCCGTATTTTTGCAGAATCTATGACCCGTATGAAGCATATCCTGACCGTCCTTGCCCTCCTGGTGGCGTTCGCTTCCTGCAACGAGCGTCCGGCCGTGGTCCGGGACACGATTCCTTACGTCAAGCAACTCGCTACGGACACGACCGGTACTTTCCGCCTCGTCCGTTCCTACCGGAGTGCCGGTACCAAAGGCTCCATCGCCGTGATCGGCGAGCCCGAAGCCGCCGCCCGGCTTGCCTCCACCCTGCTGGCAGCGGACCTGGTGGACAATATCGACGGCCGCTCTACGCCGGACCGGCTGCCCGATTTTGCCGGCGAAACCTTCGACATCCTGCTGGACCTTTACAACGCGCCCTATATCCGCATGGCCGGATCCAGCCCGGACAGCCTCCGGGAAGTGACCGTCCGCAACGCCGTGATCGCCGTTGATACGGTGGCCTATTCCAATGCATCGGACCCGCGCTCCCGGTTGTCCAAAACCCGGGCGAAAGTGTTCGTTTTCGCGAATTCGCTCCTTTCGGAGTATGGAAAGTTCGACGTGGACACACTCTTCAAGATGGCCGGCCGTGATGCGATCATCCTCACTCCCGTGGAAGCGATGCTCCTCGAAGCGAAGCGGACCGGGTGCAAGAGTGTTGCCGTGTGGGCCCCTGCGGAAGCCCGTTCCGCCTATGAGAATGCCGCGAAGGTGCTGACTCCGCAGATGGAAGTGACGGTGGTTTCGACGACGGGGAACGGCATCCTCCGTCCTGCATTCCGTGACATGATGGGCATCTTTCGGTCCCTGAAACCGGGCGGCAACCTGGACGCCGTCCTCCTGGACAGTTTCACGGCCTCCCTGGAAGAACTGAATGCCGAGAAGGAGCATATCCATCGCCAGATTACCGAGGAGGACATGGCCTTCGACCGCATCCTGATGCCGCGTTTCCGCTTCATCGAGCCGAATGCCGCGCTGACGGGCGCCCTTTATCGTCTGCTGCGGGAAAAGAACCTGTTTACCCACGACATCGCCTATCCGACGATCCGCTACTACCAGACCGAGGAGAACCTGGACGGCGAATTCGTCCCGGTCGAGGTCAGCGCCGCCTATCTCTCCGCCCAAACGAAGCCTGAACCCGCTTATGTTCCAGATATCGATTAGTCCGGACGAGATCGGCCGCCTGGAACTGGCGTCCTTCCCCGGGGAAATCCATGTCATCGACACGCTCGGTGAGGAGTTCGGGAAGGCCGTCAGCTATCTCAAGCGCCAGAAAGTCATCGGGTTCGACACCGAAACACGCCCCACCTTCTCCCCGGACCAGCGTTCCAACGGAACCGCCCTTCTGCAGCTTTCCGGGGCCGAAAAGGCCTACTTGTTCCGCATCAAGCTCATGGGCGGCATCCCGCGCCGGCTGTGCGCCATCCTGGCCAATCCCGCCATCATCAAGGTGGGCGCGGCCATCCATGACGATGTCCACGGCCTGCAGAAGTTCGCCGGTTTCCAGCCGCAGAACTTCGTGGACCTGCAGAAGATCGGTTGGGAATACGGCATCCGCGACAAGTCGGTCAAGAAGATGGCCGCCATCATCCTGGGCTTCAAGATTTCGAAAGCCCAGCAGCTTTCAAACTGGGAAGCCGAGAAGCTTTCCGAGTCGCAGCAGCGCTATGCGGCGACCGACGCCTGGGTGTGCCGGGAGATGTATCTCCGCCTGATGCAGTCCGAAAAGGCGCCCCTTACCCCCCAACAGCTCCATCCGGAGCTTTATCCCGAACAAGCCTGATGGAAAAAGTCTATCTCCGTCCGCGCCGCGAGGATTCCATCCTCCGGTTCCATCCCTGGGTCTTCTCCGGGGCCATCGCCCAGGTGACGGGCGATCCCGCCGAGGGTGACCTCGTGGAAGTCTATTCCTCCGACGGCCATTACCTGGCCACGGGCCATTACCAGATTGGCTCCATCGCCGTGCGGATCCTGAGTTTCGACGAGGATCCCACCGCACCGGATTTCTGGGAGAAGATGATGCGCAGGGCCTTCCAAGCCCGGGTGGCCTGCGGCCTGCACGGGTCGGCATCGACCACCTGCTACCGGCTGGTCCATGGCGAAGGCGACGGCCTTCCCGGACTGATCATCGACTATTACGACGGTGTGTGCGTCCTCCAGGCCCATTCCGTGGGCATGTTCAAGGCTAAAAATGCCATCTGCGAGGCTCTCAAGGCCGTTTATGGCGATACGCTGAAGGCAGTCTACGACAAAAGCTCCGGCACCGCGCCTTTCAAGGCCGGGCTGGACCTGATCGACGGATATCTGTACCAGGCTCCCGGCTTCGAAACGGACGAGTGTGTCGTCCTGGAAAACGGGAACAAATTCCATGTCAATTGGAACGAGGGGCAGAAGACGGGCTTCTTCCTAGACCAGCGTGAGAACCGCGCCGCTGTCGGCCGGCTCGCCAAGGGCCGGAATGTGCTGAACCTGTTCTGCTACACGGGCGGCTTTTCCATCTACGCGTTGAACGGCGGTGCAGTCCATGTGGATTCTGTGGACAGCTCCCGCAAAGCGATGGACATGGTGGACCGGAATGTGGACCTGAACGGTTTCACACCGGAACAGCATACTTCTTACTGCGCCGATGCCATCGAATTCCTCCGCGATGTCCCGGAAGGGAAGTACGACCTTATGATCGTGGATCCACCGGCATTCGCCAAGCACCGCGGGGCGCTGAAGAACGCCCTCCGGGCGTACCAGCGCCTGAACGCGGCCGCCATCGCGAAGGTCGCCCCGGGCGGCTTCGTGTTCACGTTCAGCTGTTCGCAGGTTGTGGACAAGGAAGCCTTCGCCCTCGCGGTCTTCTCCGCCGCCGCCCAGACCGGCCGCAGCGTCCGCATCCTGGACCGCCTCAACCAGCCCGCCGACCACGCCGTGAACATCTACCATCCGGAAGGGGAGTACCTGAAGGGGCTGCTCCTGTACGTGGAATAATTTTGCAAATCCAAAAAAACTGCATATATTTGCAATCCCAATGGTGCTATGGCCGAGCGGTTAGGCACAGGTCTGCAAAACCTGCTACAGCGGTTCGATTCCGCTTGGCACCTCAAAAATATGCCCTAGACACATGTCTAGGGCATTTTCATATAAAATTGTGCCGAATTTGTGCCGGTAAAATGTCGCCATACCCTTTGTGCCGGCACGTTTTTGAAGCCTAGAAAGCTATCTGATCGCGTAGGTTTTTATTGTGTAAAACAGTCGTTTTTCAGTTGGAACAAGGGTATTCTTTCTAAAGCGGTTTTGTTTTTATTTTTTCTGGTAAAAAGAAAAAAGATACCAAAACCGAGATCTAGGAATAAACCAGTTTAATCAGTTTAGTATATCTAGTACAAGGACTAAACTAAACTGGTCTCTGCGGTGTTGTCCTTCTCTTTCTTTTTACCCGAAAGAGAATCTGTTTCGACAGATTTTTTCAGTGTCATTTCCACCGTTTTCATGGGTCTGCTTCGGAAAGCTTCCGGAGCTTGTTCTTCGTCTGTCTCACCTCTCTCGGATTGTGTTCGAGTTCTTCTGCCCGTTTGTAAAGATGTGCCTGACGGTGCCGTCCGTCTTCTTGCCTGAGATGGCTGCATGCCGATCTTTCCGGGTCACATGCTCATCCTCCTGCCGAAAACCTTGGAAGGGGAGTGTGCTCCGGAGTGCTGCGTCTTCGGCTCCGGTATGGTGACATCTCCTTTCACTTCGCAAAGGTCTGTCACCCGGACATCCCGGCAAGGTCCGCTGACGCTCTCCACCTTGCCTTGCAGATGTCCTATGGGGTGACGTATGCCATGCTGCGTAAAAAAGATGTTTCACCAACATACCGTAGCATTATGAAGAAGCAAGCACACTACACACCCGACACCCCGATTAAGGCATCCGCCCAGGCGGCAGGATACCTGCGCGAAGACTTCCGGGACCTCGACCACGAGGAGTCCTGGATCCTCCTGCTCAATGCAGCCATGCTTCCTTTGGCCAAGAAGATGATTACGGTCGGCACCATCAAGTCGACCCCGATCGACCACCGGCGCATCATCAAGGAGGCGCTTCTTTGCAACGCCACTGCGCTCATCCTCTTCCACAATCATCCGAGCGGGAATCCCGTCCCGAGTTCCTCCGACATGAACGAGACGAACAAGCTCAAGAAGGCATGCGACATCTTCGACATCACGCTTCTCGATCACATTATCCTTTCGGATAAGACATACTACTCCTTCGCAGATGAAACTCAAAACCAGTTTTGACCATGAAAACCTACAAGTTCAATGACACTGAAGTCAGACTCTCCTTCGAGAGCTACCGGAACAACGGCACCCTTGCCGTCGAGATGATCACCGTCCCGGACGATGATCCCTATGCGGTTATCACCGTCAACCTCTGTTGTCCGCTCCAGACAGACCGTCTGGCGTTCGTCGACGAGAATAACCTTCCGGGCATCGGAGCCTGGCTGAAGCGGAACAAGATAGCGTCTCCGCTGGGCTACAAGCAGCGCAGCGGGTTCTGCCTCTACGAGCTCTACTCCTTCAACAGACAGTAGAGTCCTGCAAACAGACTTCTCAGTCTCCAGGTCGTCAACGGCTTGGAGATTCTTTTTTCTTTTTACCCGAGTGTCCATTTGTTCCCAAAGAACCAAGATTTCTTTGTACTTTTGCCTAATCATGCTTTTGAACAGACTTTGACTCGATGTATAAACTCGCTGTTTTTGACATAGATGGGACTCTGATTGACACGGAAAAAACCGGTGTTGAGTCGCTGATTATGACCATCCGGCAGCTTCTTGGGAAAGAAGTCCCATACGAGGAGGCGTACAAGGCATTCGGCATCCCTAGCAGCAGAGTTGCTGGGCTGTATGGATATGAGGACGCAAAACGCTTTGGAGAGCGTTGGGAGGAGAATTTCATCGCCTTATCGCATCATATCAACGCATTTCCCGGCGTATTGGATGCCTTACGATGCATCAAGGCGACCGGTATTGCGACGGGCGTGGTAACATCCCGCAACCGGATGGAATTCGATTTTGATGACTACCTTCGCGAAATGGTTCCTTATTTGGACCATATCGTCTGTAGTGAGGACACCGTTCACCACAAGCCGCATCCGGAACCGCTTCTTCTCTGTATCAACATGGCTTCAAATGGGCTTGGCGTTCCCGTCCGTCCTGAAGACGTACTCTTCCTTGGTGATACAGACCACGATTTTGCGTGTGCTCGCGATGCGGGTTGCGATTTCGCCTTGGCTGACTGGAAAAGCCGGGGCTGGCAGGGCATTCCGGCTCGTTTCAAGTTCAGCAGTGCGGAAGAGATGAAGGCACTACTTATCAAGTAGAGTAGGACTTCAACTGGATGGCATTCAGTTCCCGACAGTCCATGTGGATTGCCGGGGATCTTTTTTCTTTTTACCCGGAGATTGTCCGGGGCTGCTGAGTGTCCGTACCGGGGGAACTCACCCCGGCGGGAAGCTCCGCTTGATACGCACCTTTCTCCGGCGCGTCTGTTCCTCTTTCCGCACCTGTCGGTGGTGCGGGGGAGTCGGCCCTTACACCGTCGCCCAGGAGGGCAGGGCGACATCCTCTTTCCGGCGCTATGCCGACAGTCTCACCGCCTCTGGCGGTCCTTCCGGGCGGTGGCGTTTTGCGTCCTGTTCATTCCGTTGTCACCTTGGATTCGTGTTCATACCAATGACGGAGGGACTGTGGCCGTCCCATGTGGCTGAACCGGTTACTGAGACCATTTCTTGATGCAAAGGTATTTCCTTCACGTGGAGTCGGCAAGGGTGAAGTGCACCTCCTGAGAAATCTCCACACCTGCGGGTAGTATTTCTCCTCCGGCCCTTGCC
>JAEEGJ010014684.1_pt1 | contig 18507 bp, 16 predicted proteins | sample 8958761 | NCBI WGS metagenome assembly JAEEGJ01 (sample SAMN16246546, study PRJNA631951) | gut metagenome | biome: gut microbiome; feature: rumen; material: RS-attached | host: Bos | place: Iran: Karaj | collected 2018-10
AGGGTGTCAGTCAGTTAGTACGCGGTCAGCATATCGACGACGTCATCAAACGTCTCGATGGCATCCGCTGTGGCACAAAAGGCACTTCCTGCCCAGACCAGCTCTGCAGAGCCCTTGAACAGCTGAAACAAGCTCCCCTCGACGACAAATAATGTCACGATGGGGACTGGATAATCTTTGACAGTCATTAATTTCTCTAGCCCCAACGTGACACGAACTCACAAAGTGTCAATTGGCACTTTGTGAGCAAAATAGATAACGCGCCATAATTCTGCTGACAGCATGGGCTTTTAAAAAGGCCTTGGGGTTACTGTTTATATACTGCCAAGTGGTTTCGGCTTTGGTTAGACTGATATCATGAAGATCGGCAAACAGCTCTTTCTTGTAGGCTGCAACCTGTTCCGTTTCTCCTCGCTGAATGCTCAGACGGATATGATTGGCTTTGATACTACTTATATGAAAAGTTTGTTTTAAGATACTAAGCATCTGCTCCTGATAAATCAAGAGGTCACACTTCGGATTCTGCTCATATTCTTCATACAAATCCTTTGTGTCAGGAAAACTAAGCGCATAACGCGCCATCTCATCATCGATATTCTCTGGCAGAGGTCTCTCCTTCTTTTTGCTTAGATACTGCATTGAAGTTAAAGACCGAAACAGGCATTTTTTGATGTTAGGAATATCGTAATCTTTAGCATTGGCTTCCAACAACTTATCAGCCTCTTTCATGAACTCATTAAAACGCGAGGCCTCAATGTCGAACTGGAAATAGGGAAGTTTGTCGTTTACAAAACGGACGGAATGCAACTCATACTTGACTGGATCAATCTCTGTAAGTCCTAAACAGTAGCAGACGACAGAGGAAGGCATTGCACCTCGCGCCCAAACCGTTATTCCTACCGATGTAGCATAATGACGGAAGATCCAAAAGGCCATGATATAATAATCAACGAAGTCAGCATCGATGATGTGCTTCTTTTCCCAAAGCATCCTTAGTGTTGCTGCTTTGCTGGGCTTATTTCCATAGCGCATTCTCATACCTGCTGAAACAAGTCCATGAAATATTTCTAAATGTGTCATTTTGATAAGTTTTTTCTGGGTACAAATACTGGTGGAATAGAGTCACCGTTTGCGATAGCTGCTAATGCCTGCAAAATACTCATACGGACAAGCCAACTTGCGTAATTTGAAAATGGGTATCCCTTGTTGGCTTCATAGTGGTCAGCTGCATAGGTAAGACCTTTGTTGCCTTCCCTTATGAGTTGTTCTAACGACAGGCTATGATTCAGATACTGTTTTGCCACAAGTTCCACAATGTGCTTGTTGTTAGAAATCAATTCACTTTTATTCGTTATCATATAAATAGAGTATAAAGATATTCACAAATTCTTATCCTAAATATTGTGCTAATTTGTTCTTATGTGATGACTTCCTGATTTTCAGAATGGCTTTTTCGCGAATCTGTCGTACTCGCTCTCTTGTCATTCCCATATCAGTTCCGACGGCAGCAAGTGACTCTTCCTGACCACTCAGTCCAAAAGTACGAGAGATAATGGTATACTCTTTATTGGTCAATAACTGGGAAAGCACTTTGCTGAGATCACTCTTCATAGATTCCTGTTCCAACAGTTGGTCACTCCTGCTTCCACTGGGCAGGTTGTCACCTAAGGTCATGTCTGATTCTTCGCCAATAGGCGTGTCCATTGATATCGTTGCCAAGATGCCGTTTATGGTAGCCTCTGCCCTTTCTACGTCAATGTCTGCAAAAGCAGCGAATTCCTCTGCCGTCGGCTTGCGCTGTTCCGTCTGCATGGTTTCGTTCACCAGCAGATTGTACGTTTGTCGCAGTCCTTGCTGGTTTAATGGCATACGGATTGTTTGTCCCTGTTCTGACACAGCTTGTAAAATGGCTTGTCTAATCCACCAGACAGCATAGGAGACGAACTTGAAACCTCGTGTATCGTCAAACCGCTCTGCTGCCTTGATGAGTCCGATGTTACCCTCCGAGATAAGGTCAGCCAAATCCATGCTGTGCTGATGATATTGATTGGCTACTGTAATAACGAAACGCAGATTGGCTTCTATCAAACGTTGTCTTGCAGATTCTCCCTCTTTGCCTCCATCACGAATGGCCTGAGCAAGTTGCACCTCTTCCTCCAGTGTGGCCATAGGGTAGCGATTGACATCGCGTAGATAGTTGTTGACTGACACGGAACTACGTCCAGTGATGTGTTGTGAACTTTTGAATTGTCTTATTAACATATTATAGAATTTGGTTATTAAAAAAGGGAACCCCTCTATTATATATAATACGAAAAATTAATAAATAGAACCATGTTTTGGGGGCATCTGTGGTGAAAACACTGCATATCATTATCCATTTTATAAATCCTTAACATTTTGTGATGCCTCTTTTGGGGATAATATAGGTACGAAGAAAAAAAGTTAGAAAAAAGTTTGTTTGTTTCAAAAATAATGCTTATACTTGCAGCGATTTATATAGATAACTGATAACAAATATGATTATTACACCAGCCAAAATCGCAATGAAGGATTATCTTAGAACCCTCAAGATATCTGGTCATCACATTTTTAGTGAGGATACAATGGAGTATCTCACATCTCCTGAATCCAAGTGTATGGCTTATGAGTTCAAGCAAGAGAACGAGAGTGACGAGGAGTTTCTGGAGAATTTCTCCAAGTGGTTGCATGAGTACCCACAGATTGAAGGGCATGTGGAGTATTATCTGCTGATGGGACTGCGCTACAAAAAGCACTTGACAAGAGATCAATACGATTACTTAGAGCATAATGTCTGCGAGTGCTTTGCCTTCAGTCATGGCTGGTATTATGAATTAAACCATCGCGTACGCTATCGCCTACACATAACCTTGGTTATGAGTCAGAACAGAAACTTCAGACGATTAGTCAAGAAACCATTGCCAATAAAAAGCGAAAACTAATAATGATGGAGAAAGAACTATATAAGACATATTATTTTGACCCTGCCGACTATGATGATAGAGGTAGGAGGAAAAGTGACGGCAAGGTTTTTCGTGATGTTGTCAAAGATTTCGAATACGATTTCCATGATACGTATAGTACAGAGTATGCACTAAACCTATATGCCAGCTCTCTGACAATGGCACTTTTGGCAAAGTCGAAAGACGCAGCACCTTTCTTGATATACGGAATGGATTTGACCCAAGGTAAATCATTTGATGCGGTACAAGATCCTTTCGTCAATCATGAGATGGAGAAGTATAGTCCAAACATTTACGTCTATGGCATTGACTCTGCCTTTATGACAGAGTTTGATGAATACGGTTATCCAGTTTTGGATGAAAATTGTGACATCTATCCACTGACACTGCTTGTTGACAACACCATGCGAAACAATGAAGTCCGCTTGGCTGTGCCAACAATGGATGACGGTGATGAGACAGAAGATGTCACGATAGATGTACCACAATTCGAATATGCTTGATGGAAACAAAAGAACAAGAAAGGAAATGGCATCTGATTCGCAATGATAATGGTGAATGGATTAGTGATGAGAATGTCGTGTTTCTCACTAAGCAGGAAGCACGCCACTTGCAAATCATGGCGACACTCTCTCGCAAGCCTCTTTCCATTCAGCATGGCACTGATGGTGTTTTATGGTGTTATAAACATGAATTTATTAACAAAAGTATTAAATAGCTATGAAGAAAAGAAGTATTTCACAGTATTTATTCTCCTTGTTCGCAATAGGAGGTCAATTAGAGTTTTTGACTGATTTGGTAAAAAAAGATCCATATTTAGATTTGGAACTTCGTGGAGATTGTGTTATGATTTATTATAGGGGTGGGAAATTGCTAACTATATACGATATTGACAAGTACGAGGAACTATCTCCAGAATATTATTCTTCAAAATCGGAACAGCATTTAAAAGCCACAACTGACAATCTGTTTGAATACATTTGTCATGCCAAGCGAACGATAGACATTCATGAATCTGGAAACAAATCAAAACTTGGAGAAAAAGAATTCCAACAAAGAGTGGTATATGAAAATAATATGTCTGTTACGGCCACTAACACTGATTATTTTATTGCTGATGTGGAATGGGCAGATAATGAATCTTTAGGGGGAAGAGCAGATATCATTGCATTTCGATGGAATCACATGGAGCACAGCAAAAGAACTCTACAAATGACTCTGATTGAGGTAAAACAAGGGGAAAATGCTGTTGAAACAAAGAAAAATAAAGATAAGGATGGGCAGACCTCGATTTCTGCAGGTTTGAAGAAGCATTTCGAAGATTTCATTAAGTTTAAGAGTAATTCAGAGTATGTAAATGAGGTTGCCAAAGATATGCTTACAGTTTTAAAACAAAAAGCGGATTTGGGGTTAATTAAAGGTCTTGAAAAGTTGTTTATAAAAGGGAACAATGAAGTATATCCTGAGATTAGTCCAACGCCAGATTTCCTTATTTTACTTGCCAATTATCATCATTATAGTACAAAACTAAGTCGGGAATGCAAAGAACTCCCTAATGATTGCAAATTCATATTGTCTTCTTTTATGGGATTTGGATTGTACAAGGATTTTATAAAGTCGAAAAAGGAGATGGAAGAATTATTTCCAACAATATTCATAAGTCATGAAGATTAGAATCCACCGCGGCACTCACCAAATCGGGGGTTGCGTAACAGAATAATAGAATGATTAGCAAGACCTATTATCGCTACATCTGGTTGCTCGACACTTTGCTAACCAGCGATCCTCTCCCATACGAAGATATATGTATGCTGTGGGAGGGCTGTCCTGCGTTCGACGGTCCTCTCCCTCTTCGCACTTTTCATGAACATCGCAAGGGCATCAAAGAGATGTTTGGAGTGGATATAGAATGTGACCGCTCTAAGGGAAATGTCTATTATGTTAAGAATCCAGAGGTGTTAGAAAAAAACAAACTGGCAAAGTGGCTACTGCGCAAATACAGCATTCCACAGGATTTTGCTACGTTCAACGGGATGAAAGACAGAATCCTGTTGGAAGAGATACCGCTGGGGCATAGTTTTTTGGATGGCATCATCGAAGCGATGCAGCAAAATGTGGAGTTGCAGATAGATTATCAACGTTATATGAACGAACAAGAAGAGCACCTGCAGACTTTCCACATACAGCCTTACGCTTTAAAAGTATTCAATCGTCGTTGGTATCTATTGGGCTATTTAAAGGAGCGGGAGGCTTTGCGCACAATTGCCTTAGATCGCATTCTTAATATGGAGGTACTGAAAACCAGTTTTGAATTGCCAGCAGACTTCGATGCGAGGAAATACTTTGCTGATGTGGTTGGTATTTATGTGAATAAAGACGTTCCCGTCACGAAAATCAAAATACGTGCTTATGGCATTCAGGCAGATTACCTCCGTTCCACTCCGCTGCACAAAAGTCAGTCGGAAGTACGATCCAAGCATGGGGAGTTTGCCGAATTCACTTATCGCCTCTGTGAAACTCCAGAGTTGGTTAATCAATTGCTGGCGATGGGAGATAAAGTTGAAGTTTTAGAGCCGGAATCTTTAAGAGAAATGATGAAGGAAAACCTACGTGCGTCATTAGCCAGATACGAAAAATAGAAAAAAGACGTATGCTTCTGCGGTGTTTTTGCATAAAGTTATGTAAAAACACCGTATTTCATACTTTCTCTATCGTATAATATATAATGGGGGCCTTCCCCTTTTTTAATCCTATTATAATCATTCAATTTAACTACAAAAAAACAGAAGCATGAGTAAGAACAAAGACCAGAAGCGCAAGATGCAGTTAGCCACAAGGGTCAAGAACGAATCGTTCCGCTTTCAAGTAGAATTCATGAGGAAACAAAAGGGTATTGACATCACTGGGATGGAGCAGGAACTATCTGCAGAACTGGACGCCATCTGCCAAAACGGTCTCGCCGACAACCTGTTAACGCTTGCCAAAATCATAGAGGGCGTAGAGCACGAACTCGGTTACAAGCAAGAGGTGGAGAGATGCTCCTTGAATGGCACCATCGTACCCTTCATCCTGGGCATCACAGTCTCCCAACCACACAATACTGATTATGTACCAGGCGTTTTTGCAACAGAATCGCCCTTGCAAGTGGCTATCACCTATGACAACGAAATACGTAATCGAGTGGTGGATTGGGTGAGAGAACGCTATGATGGGGTAACCACAAGATTGTCGCAGCCCATTCTGAAACTCGGACGCATGGTCGTAGAATTCAAAAGAGTGGTAAAAGAATAAGCATATCTATAAGTAATTGAAGTATGAAGATAAAGGTTCATCGCGGCACACATCAGATAGGTGGTTGTGTTACAGAATACGAGTATGATGGTTGGCATTTGTTCGTTGATTATGGCGAAGAATTGCCAGGAGGCCCAAAGACTGGAGATTTGCAAGTAGAGGGACTGACTCATGGTGACCTTTCGAAGAGTGCACTGTTTATTACGCACTATCATGGTGATCATATAGGCAATATTATTAAGTTGCCAAAAGAACTGCCTATCTATATAGGTAAGGTGGGACGAGACATTCAAAGAGTGTTATCCAATCACCTAAAAAATAAAAATGATGCTCATAAGGTGATGCTTGAACGATTGGAGTACGTCAACACATTCAGTGAAGGCAAAGAATTTAAGTTCGGCCCATTCTCCATAATGCCTGTAACTGTTGACCATTCTGCTTTCGATGCATACGCTTTCAAGATCGTTGCTGATGAAGTCTCAGTTTATCACACAGGCGACTTCCGCTTGCATGGTTTCAGAAGTGGCAAGACTGCTGAGATGCTACAGAAATTTGTGGGCGAGGTAGATTGCGTTGTTTGTGAAGGTACTAATATATCGCGCCCAAAGGCGGCAAGCCAGAAAGAGTATCTGCTTCAAAAGGATTTTGAAACGCTGTTCAAGGAAAATAAAGGATGTATCGTCTATCTGTCATCAACCAATATTGACAGATTGTTCTCCCTCTATCAGGCAGCACAAAAGGCTCATCGCACTTTCTATGTAGATGAATATCAGAAAGAAGTGATGGATACTGTTGTTAAGAGTGGTTCTATATGGACAAAATCGCAGTTGTTCCAATATAGAGAGCATGAGCCTGAGCCTTTGATAGATGACAAGTACAAGAAGGACTCCTTTTTTGTCGCAGATAGTTTCAAAGATGCTCTTGAGAAACATGGTTATGTCCTTATTGCTCGTGCAAACTCACGCTTTGACAAGTTGATAGAGCAAATACCTGGGAAGAAAAAGAAGGTGCTTTCGATGTGGAGCGGCTATGTAAAAGAAGGTTCAGATGCATACAACTTAAATTTGGCTAAGTCTCTGGATGAGGATTTCGATTATATGCACACCAGTGGTCATGTGGATATGGCTGACCTTCGCAAGTTCTTCCGTTTGCTGAATCCCAAGCAGGGCATCATTCCGATTCACACGGAAGACCCAGACGCATTTGCCAAGGAATTTAGTGACGAGTGGACTTTTTTCTTATTGAACGACGGTGATCCAATAACAGTACCAACAATCGAAGTTGACTATTACTACAGAGAGGAACGTGTACCTGTTGTCTTTTTTTCAGATGGATGCAAAATAATAAGAAAGAAGCCTCACTGATCATTTTTCTAAATCCTGTCACAATATAGTCGCAAGGACAGGGAAGATTGGGTAAAGATGAGAAAATAACAAAGACAAGAAGAATATCTGAAATTTACAAAAAAATGATAGGGAATAAGCAAAAAAGGGAGAAACCACTCAATTTTAATCAAAAGTATCTACTAAATCTTATATAACAACCTACATAACTACATAGTCTTGAGTTAATCTATTGATAACCATATATATAATTGTCATTTCTTTCGTCATCTACCTACATTATTACTACATAAGACTACATTCTATCTACATGTTTATAGGGGCGATAAGGGAGATTGCAAAGTCGAAGAAGGGATATCATAGGTTTTCTGCTTAGTATTTGCAAGAATATTCTCTAGAGAATTGAACGGTTATCTGACTTCTTAGCAATTGCCAGACCTAATGAGACTTCAGTATTCTCTAGAGAATTTATTAATGACAACGAATTGTAAAGTTTATAAGAGCCAATAATCATTTCTGTTAGCAGCCTTTTCTGCTGATTTATGTAGGTAAAATGTAGGCTTTATGTAGGTAAAATGTATGTAGAATGTAGGTATAAAATTGTCAAATCTTCTTTAAACACGGCAAATCTGAATAATTTTATGTAGGTATGTAGGAAGGAAATGTAATATGATATGTAATTTTATCATAATGTATGTATGTGCTTAAACTTGAATAATCCTTGCAATAATAAAGGTTTTCTGAAGAAAAAGTGAGGAATGGGGGATTTTTATGGAGGTTTTTACGTTATTCTCATTATTTCTTCGTAAATTTGCCACATCAATCTCAATGAATAATGAAGATAGCAATAAGACAGATATCAGAAGAGGGCAAGCATATTGCAAGTTTGCTGCTAAGTCAGATATTTGCCCAGAAAGATGAGGGCGAGATAATTAGCAGAGCAAATGTGGGCAAACACTGGAAGGATTTCGATGCATTTGTGTTCATCGGAGCGATGGGCATTTGTGTGAGGACAATCGCCCCTTATATCAAGGACAAGCACGAAGATCCTGCTGTGGTGTGTGTCGACAGTATGGGACTGAATGTCATCAGCGTGCTCAGCGGACACATAGGCGGTGCCAACAATTTGACACGAGATATTGCTGCGATGATTGGCGCCCATGAGGTGATTACCACACAGAGCGACAATGCCGGACTATGGGCTCTCGATACCTTTGAGGCAAAATTTGATTGGCCCATAGCCAGCGATATCGAGGATATGAACGAATGCATTTTTGCTTTCGTTAATCGCGAACCAACAGCACTCTTGCTGGATGTTCGTGATGAGGGCACTGACTATTTGGAGGCGACGAAGCCTGAGCACGTCACTATCATCAGCGACATTAATGAGGCAGACCCAAAGAAATACAAACTGTTGATCATCGTCTCGCCTTATGCTTACCTGATTCCTGATGGATTATTAGAACTCCATTTTGTGCCGATGGTTGGAACAATTGGTTTTGGACTGGCCCATCATCCAGATGATTACGAAGATATATACGACCAAATAGACGAGGCCTTTACGAAGTTTGGCTATTTGCCCTGTTCGCATAAGTATTGTACTATTGACGTCAAGGCAGACGAGCCATTTGTGGATATGCTCGAAATGGAATACAACGAGGATGTGGTGTTTTTCACAGTTGACGAGTTGGCTGCGGTAGAGGTGCCTAATCCGAGTGAGACCGTTAAGAAGCATGTAGGTACACCCAGTGTCTGTGAGGCTGCTGCCATCTTGGGCTCGAATCATGGAAAGCTGATCGTTCCTAAAGTAAAAGGCAAGAATTGGACTGCTGCCCTCGCCATCGACTACAAATATCTGCGAGAGGAGAAGGGCCATATTGAAATCGTTGGTGCTGGGCCTGGCGATCCTGATCTGGTGAGTGTTCGGGGGCGGAAGATGTTGGAGAAGGCTGACCTTATTTTATATGCAGGTTCGCTGGTGCCAAAGGCTTTGACGGAATGTCATAAGTCTGGCGCTGTGGTTCGTTCGTCTGCTGATATGAATCTCGAGGAGCAATGCGCATTGATGAAGGAGCACTACGATAAGGGTCATTTCATCGTTCGCCTACATACGGGCGATCCTTGTATCTTTGGGGCTATTCAGGAGCAGATGGCATTCTTCGATGAACATCAGATGGACTATCATATCACGCCTGGTATCTCGTCTTTCCTCGCTGCAGCAGCAGAATTGAGGAGTCAATTTACGATTCCTGAGCGCACGCAGACCATCATTTTGACGCGTGGTGAAGGTCGCACGCCTATGCCTGAGAAAGAGCAGTTGCATCTGCTGGCCAAGAGTCAGAGCACCATGTGCATTTTCCTCTCAGCAGCGATTGTGGATGATGTGCAGAAGGAACTCTTGCAGGAATACCCGGAAGATACGCCCGTTGCTGCCTGCTATCACCTCACTTGGCCTGATCAGAAAATCTATCGAGGCGTATTGAAAGACCTCGCGAAGATAGTCCACGACAACAAACTCACGCTCACCACGATGCTGGTTGTGGGCGAGGCCATCGATAATCGTCAGGGACTATCAGAACTCTATTCCAAGTATTTTACCCACCTGTTTAGACAAGGGGAAGACCCATCATGATACTGGTATTCGGAGGAACGACGGAGGGTCGTAAGGCAGCGGAAGTGCTCGAAGAGGCAGGATCACCTTTCTTTTATAGTACGAAGACGGGTGAGCAAGATATCAGGCTGCATCATGGCCAAAGCATTGATGGGGCGATGGATGCTGAGGCTATGAAGGCCTTTGTTTCAGAGCACGACATCCGTCTTATCGTGGATGCTGCCCATCCGTTTGCATCTCGACTGCATCAAACGATAGCTGCAGTGGCCTCCGACAAGCAGATTCCTGTTATCCGCTATGAGCGCATCTATCCACCTCGTGACCCAGATATCACATGGATTGACGACTATTCTCAGGTGCCTACGGATATCCATTCGCTGCTCGCCACTACTGGCGTGCAGAGTATCAGCAAACTGAAATGGTTGGAGGCCTTAGGAATAAAAGTCTTCTACCGAATTCTGAACCGCGAGAGCAGTCTCTTGTTTGCCTATGAGCAAGGCGCCACTGACAATCAGCTATGCTACTTTGAAAATAGCAATGACATCGAAGTCGATACTGATGCTATTCTGCTGAAGGAAAGCGGTCTTAGCGGAGGCTTCTGTGAGAAAGTAGCTGCAGCTAGGGCCAAGGGCATGCGTATCATCGCTCTCAAGCGCCCAAAGTTAACACAGGGGGACGGTTCTTTTGTTACATCGCGCGATGTAACAAAAGAACCGTCCCCCTGTGTCAACGGACCCTACGGATTGCGAAGGGCGGTGGAGAGATTGTTGCCAGAGTTTTATCCTCTGCATAGCGGACTGACCACGGGAACGTGTGCTACAGCAGCAGCGATTGCTGCGACCATCAGACTGATGAAAGGTGAGACGCCTGAGGAGGTGGCGGTGTTACTGCCTGATGGCGAGACTATTATGGTGGCAGTGGGTTATGGTGAGGATTATGCCTATTGCATCAAGGAGGCAGGCGATGACCCGGATGTAACGAATGGTATCGAGGTGAGGGCAAGCGTCGAACCAAGCGACCAATTTGAAATCGTTGGAGGGGAAGGTGTCGGACGATTCACCTTGCCTGGTTTCGACTTCCCTCCTGGTGAGGCCGCTATCAATAAGGCTCCGAGAGAGATGATGCGACAGAATATTCAAGAAGATGTTCGCATCACCATCTCTGTTCCTGAAGGTGAGGAAATCGCCAAGAGGACCTTTAATCCCCGTTTGGGTATCGAAGGCGGTATCTCGATTATTGGTGTCTCTGGTATCGTCAAGCCCTTCAGCGAGGAGGCGTTTATCGATTCTATCCGTAAATGTATGGAAGTGGCAAAGGCTAGTGGCTCAGATCGCGTGGTCATCAATAGTGGTGGCAAGAGTGAGCGGTTCGTGAAGACACTCTATCCAGAGTTGCCAAGACAGGCGTTTGTGGAATATGGCAACTATATCGGTGAGACGTTAAAGATAGCCTATGATCTCAATATCCCAAAAGTGACGCTTGGTGTGATGCTGGGCAAGGCTGTCAAACTCGCAGCAGGACACCTCGACACCCATAGTCGCAAGACTACGATGGACCTCGGCTTTATCCAGCAGATGCTTCAGGAATCGGGCATCACCATTGATATCAGCGACATCATGCTGGCTAGAGAACTATGGGAGAGAATCCCTTCAGAACGGCTGCAGGTGTTTGCACAGACAGTCATACGTCATTGTACTGAGCATTGCCTGCCTCTTTTGCCTAACGGTGAACTCACAATATTACTGATTGACGACAGCGGAAATATTTTTTCGACCACTAATTAAACGAATTTCACGAATTATTATGCGTTACAAAGATTTGTTTATCGACTTCGACGATACGCTCTATGACACGCACGGAAATGCGGTCATTGCCCTGAGCGAGACGTTTGAGTGTTTCCATTTGGGCCGCTATTTCGAAGACCCACAAATGTTCTACGATGCCTATTGGACTGCGAATATCGATCTCTGGACGCAATATGCCAAAGGGGAAATCACGCGCGACTATCTCATTGTGGAGCGATTCCGTCGTCCTTTAAGTGTGGGCAAAGGGATTGAGATTACAAAAGAACTATGTCTGGAAATAAGCGACAAGTTTCTTGATTTCTGCGCTTCGAAGCCAGGCGTCATCAATGGTGCACACGAACTGATGGACTACCTGAAGCGAAGGGGCTATCGGATGCACATGTGTAGCAATGGTTTCCACGAAGTGCAGTACAAAAAACTTGATGCCTGTGGTCTCAGGGATTATTTTGACACCATTATTCTGAGCGAAGACGCTGGTGTCAACAAGCCCTCGAAAGACTACTTCGATTATGCCCTCAAAGTATCTGGAGCCAATCGCGAAACCACACTCATGATAGGCGATAATCTGCAAAGCGATATTCTTGGCGCTTTGAATGCTGGCCTCGATGCGATGCTCTTCAATCGCTGGCAAGTACCATCAGAGGAGTTTCCACAGAATCTGACGTTCGTCGTTTCGACCCTCAACGATATCAAAACGATTCTTTGAAGGTTTATATCAATATTCTTTCTAGTTTTGCTTTCCATTTCTCCCAATGGGGCATCTCCTTGGTAAGAAGTGCGTAGAACTCCTTATTATGACTGCGATGGATGAGGTGGCATAATTCGTGTGTGATGACATACTCAATGCAACACCTTGGAGCACATATCAATCGAGGGTTAAGTGTGATATGCCCATCTATTGTACAATATCCCCATCGTTTTTCCATCTTCTTAATGGAAAGACTATGGGGCTTTACGCCATAAATAGAAAATTGTTCAATAATTGGTTGAGCGTACTCTTGAAATTTGATATTGGCTCGTTGGCGATACCAAGTCTGTAACAGCACACCAGCATCCTTTTTGTGACGACACTCTATCTCAATGATGTTGTTCTGATAATGGACTGCATTCACATTGCTTTCCCTCACTCTGAGCATATATTGGCGGCCTAAGTAGAGATGCGATTCTCCACTAATATATTGGCGCTTCGTTGTAGGTGTGCCGAATGACTCAAAGAACCGTTTTTGTTTGAGAATCCAACTGGCTCTTTTGTGCACTTTTTGTTGAATCTGTTCTAAGGTCGCATGTATAGGTGCCTTCAGACAGACGGTACTATCCGGATTGACACAAATGCTCAGTGTCTTTCTTGGGGCAAATACTATATCATAATTGATGATAGTCGCTCCATATAGTATATGGTCTCTTGTTATTTGATCCATATCTTAGCCACATCTACACAACCGTCAATAATTATATCCATGTCGTCGAATGAAAAATCAACCCCATATTTTCGTTTGACATTATCAATCAACTCGTCTTCCAGATCAATCTTCATTCTTCCGATGATATCACTCTTTGATTGCCAATCTACTAAAACGGCATTGTCAACTATAACTGCCTTACGAATAATCTCATCAAAAGCGTTAGTTGTGGCAAGAGCCATCTCTTTGACGGGCTGCTCTGGGAATAGTCGCTTGTAGTTTTCTAAGGCGATACCATAATAGGCTTTTGCAGCATTGTTATGTTCAAGTTCGGCTGGCAGTTCACTATCCGTATGGTTCAGTACATCTTCCTTGAACTGCAACATCTTTTCCAGATATTCATTATCACTAAGTCGTCCCTGTTCGTATGCTTCAATGGCTTCACGAATCATTTGTGAGAACTTCTTGTAAAAGGCAGGATCAGAATCCATATTTTCCTTAATATATTTAGAGGTACGCGAAGCAATGGTATCAGCCTTTGCTGCTGTTCCGACAATGCTGTCAACCTCCTTCTGGAAGTTCTCCGTATCAAAGATGTTGACCAACTTCGTGATGACTTTTACTTCGTCGCTCTCCACATGGCGATTGATGAGTTTCTCAATTCTTGCCTCGTATTTCTTATAGTCAACAGCATCAGAATAGCGCAACTGTACAGATGTGCGTAGTTTGGCGAACATACGCAAATCTTCCTTGTATCGCTCAATCGTTTTTTCATCCGTATTCTCATGGAATTCTTTGGTAGAAAGAGCCAGCTGAAGCACAGACGAGAAACCCGTCAAACGATCATAGAACTCATGGCGCCTGTCTTCCAGTCGCAAAGATTGGGCGTATGCTTCTAAGTCACGCTTATTGGGAATGGTCTTGAACAAATCCCATAGTTCTGCATTTCTTTGGGGAAGTTCTGCTATCTTGTCACTGACAGGCGCCAGCGTCTCACGGAACACGTCTCTATCTTCTTCGTCGTACTCAGAGTAGATGCTTAATGCATCATCCAATTCCGCCAACACACCATAGTAGTCGATGATGTAGCCATAATCCTTTCCGTCACAATTACGATTGACACGGGCAACTGCCTGCAACAGTGTATGTCCTGTCAAATTACGGTCAATATACATGACTGTTACTTTGGGTTCATCGAATCCTGTCAGCAGTTTATCTACAACAATCATAATCTCAGGATCCTCCTGACCTTTAAATCTCGCAATCAAATTCTCCTGGTATTTATGTGGAGCTCCGTGTTCGTCCATCATCCTTTTCCAGAAAGCCTTCACCTCCTCAGGTGTACCTCCGTAGGCCATTTCTTCACCCTCGCGGTCGTCTGGTGCCGTAATCAACACCTCTGAAGTCACCTTGCCTATCTCATCCAGATATTTCTTATAGAGGATAGCCACTTTTTTCTTTGGAGTTACCAACATAGCCTTAAAACCAGTGCTTTTCCAGTTGTCTGCGAAATGTTCTGAAATATCTGTCGCTATCGAATATATACGTTGCTCAGTCTCATTTAGGATATCCGTTCGAGAGAATTTCTTTTTTAAATCCACTGACTGTTCATCCGTCAAATCCTCACAGACACGATCAAAGAAACTGTCGATAGGTCCTTCCGTCACAAACTGTGGCACGATTCTTCCCTCGTATAACAGAGGAACCACAGCATGGTCTTCTACTGCCTGCTTTACGGTATAGACAGGTTTGATAATGCCTCCAAAAGTGCGAGCCGTATTCTTGTCCCTCTTCATCAAAGGTGTACCAGTAAAAGCAATCTTACAAGCATTGGGCAGTACACGATTCATCTGAATAGCCAGCTCTTTATACTGGCTACGATGAGCCTCATCAATCAAAATAAAGATGTTCGGATCTGTCAATGGTTGTTTGATTTTCTTGATGGCTGTCGCAAACTTATTGATGATGGTTGTAATGACGGAATCTGTATTACTTTCCAACAACTCCACCAATTTGATGCCAGTTGTGGCATTCTCCACATCCTTACCGCATTTGCGGAAGGTCTTGGTGATTTGTGTGTCCAAGTCTGTACGGTCTGTCACCAAGACGATACGAGGATTCTGCACAACAGTTGCAATCTTCTGGGCCAACATCACCATTGTTAGCGACTTACCGCTACCTTGTGTATGCCACACCACACCACCATTACGCTTGCCTGCCTCAATGCGTTTTACTCGTTCCACCGTTTCCTTCACAGTGAAGTATTGCTGATAGCGGGCCAACTTCTTAATACCTGCGTCATAGATTGTAAAGTGGTAAATCAGTTCCAACAGTCGTTTGGGGCGACAGAGGTTGTAGATATATGCGTCTTGTATCGTTGGAGTGCGCACAACTTCCTCGTCCTTGTTCACTATATCCAGGAGTCGTTTCTGGTAATCCAATTCCTCTTCCTTATTGATGTGCATCTCATGCCACTTGCACCAAAACTTCTGTGCAGAGCCCGTTGTGGCATAACTGCCAAAGTTATTGCCAATAGCCAATAACAGCGCACTATATACATACAGCCCTCTGATGCCATCATCCTTTTGATTTCGCAGATGTTGGGAAATAGCCTGTTCTTCTGCCCCTTTGATATCAGGCCGCTTACATTCTATGACCACCAACGGAATACCATTCACAAACAAAACAATATCAGGACGATAGGTGTCTGCAGAACCTGTTCGAGTCACGGCAAATTCTTCAGTCACATGATAGACATTATTTTCTGGATGCTCCCAATCGACATATCGCATGGTGTAACTCTTCTTGTCACCATCGATGCTCTGCTCAAAAGCCTTGCCTAATGTCAGCATGTTATATATAGCCTCATTGCCACTCAGATAACCACCTTCCATCGGCACATTTCGCATGGCTATCACTCCGTTCTCAATGTTCTGTTCTGAGAAACGTTCCTCTTTGCGGTTACCTATCCGAATGGAATTCAATTCTCGCAATTGCCGTCTTAGCACCTCTTCCAACAGCACGTTGGAAGTCTTTCCGCCTCGCATCGCCAACGCCTCTTCTGGCGACAGATACTTGTAGCCTAATTTCTGCAACAGTTCCAAAGCCGGCTTCTGGCTAATATCGTTTTCTTTGAATGATATTCTTTCCATATTTGACCTATTTTTCTATTTCCCAGTGTCCACTATAACCGCTTCCGACATATTTGATATGTGTTAGTTTAATGATATGTCTTTTAATTGTTCTAGAAGTAAATCCACTTAATTTAGCCAATTCGTCAGTAGTGATTTTGGGATTATTCCTTATCTGAGTCTCTATCCAAGCATCAAGGTTACCATCTTGAGTACCACCTTGAGTATCATCTTGAGTACCACCTTGAGTATCATCTTGAGTACCACCTTGGGTGACATCTTGAGTGACACCTTGAGTGACATCTTGAGTGCCACCTTGAGTGACATCATCAACAGTAGAGAAAACATTCACTTCAAAAACGGTTAACTTAGAAACATCAAAGACAGCTTCCTCGTTGTTGTTATCTCGAAGCATTTCTTGTACACGTCTGATACCCTGATTAAACATGTTAACGTACTTCATCTCCTTCATGGCTTCTGCTATGATAGGATTCCGATAGTCATTGACTGTTGGGAAATTCTCAGGACGGGCCTCACCATACAAACCACCAGCATTCATAATCTCAATATGGTCATCAAACTGATATAGACGAACTGGCATGTTCGACTGATAATCACGATGCATACACGCATTCATCAGCAATTCGCGAAGTGCGTTGTTGGGATAGTTGATGACTGCTTTTTCACGAAAAAGACTTATTGCAACTGGACGTTGAGTGATAATGGCATTGCTTACAAACAATTCCAATTCAGGCAAAAGTCGATAGAGTGGTCCTTGGAATCGTTTTTCATTAAGGACCTGCCCTCCGATGGCTTTTCCTGCAAAGCGAACGTATTGAATATAAAAGCCTGGCAAGAAATGACGTGGATTATTACCAAAAAGAATGATGGCAGCATTGGTAGGACAATCATGTGTCAAGTCATAAAGATGTATGGAAGCCATTTGTTCCTTTATATCACGTTTGTCGCTGGCTAACACTTCTGCATCAATCACCTGTGGGAGATAGTCTTGCTTGATATAGTTTACATCAATATCATTGATGGTTGCCCCCAGACAAGGCATAGCATCAAAAGTCGCCATATACGAAGTCCTGCGTTCTAATAAGATTCGTTCTTCAGCTTCTGTGGCAATATCTCGACGAGGGCCAATGCGCACAAAAGTCCTTCCACGATAGCGAACAGGCGGAAGCAAAGAAGGAGACACCTCAGCCACAAGCAAATCTCCATCAGGAAACTCGAAACGCTCAACAGACATAATCGGTAATGGCAAGATATTTCCATCAGAACGGATAGCCGCAACCTTTTTCATCAAGGCATCATCAACTTTAAGTCCCGACAGCGTACCATCATCGTGTGCCCCAATGATTAAATAACCATTCTTCTTAGAATTTGGCAAATCATTGGAAAAAGCACAAATGGCTTCTTGGAACTTATCCATGTCTCCCGTAGAAATAGTACGCTCCACCCGATAAGTCTCTGTACTATGCAGTAATTCCTGTAATTCGTTTTTTATAATCATATCTTCTTTGTTTTATATTTCTCAACCGATTTATTTAAATCATCCACAAACTGTTCTTGTGTTTGTGGTATGTATACATGAAAGTCTTTGCTCACAAAATGAACCAAACTTAAGTTTATTCCGCATGCTTTAAAAACCTGATTCTTTCTAAAACCATATTCTTCTTTGTTAGACGCAAAACTCATTCTAACGAACCATTCTTCATAGGCTTTTATAACTGAGAATAGATACAAAAAGGGCCAATATGCTATTGTCGCAACTATAGGGAATAATAACGATATTACAGTTTGTGATGTAAAATTCTCCTTCCATTCACCTATAAACATATAGATGCTATATACCAATAGAGATATGGATAGACCATAGAAAAGAATTTGGGTACAACTATATGTCTTTGCTAAGTCTTTTGTATCTCGTTTATTA
>JAEEGJ010014689.1_pt1 | contig 18500 bp, 26 predicted proteins | sample 8958761 | NCBI WGS metagenome assembly JAEEGJ01 (sample SAMN16246546, study PRJNA631951) | gut metagenome | biome: gut microbiome; feature: rumen; material: RS-attached | host: Bos | place: Iran: Karaj | collected 2018-10
TACGAGGTCATAATAGATCAACGCACGCAGGGTGAGGGCTTCTCCGAGAAGGTAGGCCATGTCGGCCTTGTTCTCGGTGTCGCCGAACTCGCGCAGGCCCTCTATGCAGAGGTTGGCGCGTTCGACGCCTTCGTACATCTTGGCGAAGGGGCCGTTGTTGAGGTTGAGCTGGCCGTTGTTGGGACGGATGGCGTAACCGGCGATCTGGTATTTCTCGTCGCTGGTCTTGAAAGTGTTGTACCACTCGATGTCGCTGTTCAGACCGATCCAGCTGAGGTAGCGTCCGCGGTAGGAGTTGGTTTCGCCGAAGGACTGGCTGATGGAGAAGATGGTGCTCTCCGTCAGGTCGTAGCTGGAATATACGGTGGAAGCGTCGAAGGTCGAAGGGGACTCCGAGTCGAGGAAGCTTTCGCAGGAAGAAGCGGCGAATGCAAGGGCCGCTATCGCAAGGGTATAAGTCAATATCTTTTTCATACTCGCTGTCGGATTAGAAGGTCAGGTTGATACCGGCTACGAAACCGATGCTCTTCGGATATGCGGAGTAGTCGACTCCCGGCGTGAGCGGAGTGCTGCGGCGGGTATCCACCTCAGGGTCATAGCCCGAATATTTGGTCAGGCAGAAGAGGTTGGTGCCGGTAGCATAGACACGCAGCTTGCGTACGTGGAACTTGCCGGTCAGTGTCTCCGGCAGGGTGTAACCGAGGGTTACGCTCTGCAGGCGGAGGAACGAAGCGTCTTCGACGGCCCAGTCCGAGAAAACGGCGCTGCCGACTGCGGGGGACCACATAGTCCTGCCGGTGTTCATCGAACGGAGCTGGTCAAGGTCGTTGACAAGCTCGCCGGTGGTCCAGTCGATGTTGGTCCAGCGCTTGTCCACGTCCATCATATTGAGGAGGTTGCGGTTGTAGTATTTCCTCGAGGAGGTGAACTCGACCTTGTTGGCGTTGTAAACCTCGTTGCCGATCATATAGGTGAAGTTGGCGCTGAAATCGACTCCCTTGAGGTAGGCGCTCAGCGAGAAACCTCCGGTAAAGTCCGGAGCGGCGTTGCCGATGACCTCGCGGTCGGCGACGGTGACCTTTCCGTCACCGTTCAGGTCCTTGAGCTTGATGGCGCCGGGACGCATGTAGGCGGAACCGATGACGCTGGAGTTGTCGGCGACACCTTCCCTGAGGATCCACTTGCCGTTGGAGTATCCGGTGAAGTCGTCCGCGGTGTAGAAGCCGTCATTGCGGTATCCGTACATGTTGCCGAGAGGCTGGCCGACCTGGACAATGTAGTCGTCGCCGATCTCGGTCGATGCCCAGTAGGACTGGGCGGTGATGGACTCGAGACCGCCGAGGTCGGTGACCCTGTTGATGTTGTAGGCGATGTTGCCGTTGAAGTTAAGGGAGAAGTCCTTGGTGGTGACGAGCGGAGCATTGACGGAGAGTTCGATACCCCTGTTGCGGGTCGAACCTACGTTCTGGTACTGGCTGTCATATCCGGATCCGGGGATGGGGAAATTGATGAGCAGGTCCTTGGTGTCGTTCTGGTACACCTCGACGCTTCCGGACAGGCGGCTCTGGAAGAAGCTGAAGTCGAGTCCGATATTGTGCGTGTATGTGGTCTCCCAGGTCAGGTCGGGATTGTTCATCACCTTTCCGGCGGTGAAGATGTTGTTAGCCATGGAGAGCCAGGAAGAGGTGGAAGACGAGTAGGTCTTCATCAGCTGTCCCGAGGGGATGTTGTTGTTACCGGCAGTACCGAAGCTGTAGCGGAGCTTGAGCTGGTCAATCCAGTTGGAGGATTCCATCCACGGCTCGTTGGAGATGGTCCATGACACGGCGGCCGACGGGAAAAGGCCCCAGCGGTTGCCGCGGGCGAACTTGGACGAACCGTCGGCGCGGAGGGTGGCTCCGACCGAGTACTTGCGCTTGTAGTCATAGTTGGCGCGACCGAAGAACGAGAGGAGCTTGTCGTCCGGGCTGTAGTAGTTGTTCACGGAAGACGGGGTACCTGAAGCCATGAAGTTCCATGCCATCTCGGAATCGTAGAACACGGGGAAGCCGTCAACCATCGACGTGAGGGTGTTGCTCTTGGTGATGGTCATCTCCTCTCCGAGAAGGACGGTCAGAGAGTGGTCGCCCGACAGGACATTGCGGAAATCGTAGTTCAGGGTATTGGTGTTGCGGTAGCGCGTCCTGAAGGTCTCGGTGTGCTGGTTGGACGGAGTGTTCTTCACGGTGGAGTTGTTGGCGACATAGTAGGTCGTCAGGCCGTAGAAGCGGTCGTCGCTCTGCCTGTAGTCCTCAAGACCGCCTTCGATCTTGAGCTGGAGGCCGTCGATGATGGTCCAGTTGAATGCGGCGTTGGCGTTCCAGGTGGTGCGGATGCGCTTGGAGTCATTGTCCCAAACTGACTTGAGCGGCGGGGCGTTGTCGCCATAGTCCTGCTCCTCGTCCGCTCCCTGGATGGAAGTGGTGACCGGGATGGGGGCATAGGAGACTGCATGCTTGAGACGGCCGTTTCCGGAGGTGGTGCCGGTGTCATTGATGCCGTTTGCGCCGGAGCCGCGTACATTGATGCGCGAGTAGCGGATGTTGGCGTCGATGGAGGTGTTGGGCGACGTCTTGAAGTTGCCCTTGAAGTTGAGGTTGTCGCGGTAGTAGTCAGACCCTACCATGATGGCCTTGTCACCGGTATGGGCGTAGCCGACGGTCCAGTTGTAGTTGTCGCCGCTGCCGGACACGGAGAAGTCGGTGGAGGAAGTCTGCCCGGTCTTGCCGAACACTGCGCTGACCCAGTCGTTTCCGGCCAGGCCGGAATAGAGCTCGAGGTCGTTGAACGATCCGAAGTAAGGGATGTAGTTGTTGCTGAGGTTGTCGCGGATGGAGGCGAGCTCGTACTGGAACTTTACGAAATTGTAAGGGTCCATGGCCACGATGGCTTCCTTGTTGGCCATCCTCTTGAGACCGTAGTAGCTGTTGAACTTGACGGATACCTTCTGGCCCTTGTCGGCGCTCTTGGTGGTCACGATGACGACGCCGTTGGCGCCTCGGCTACCGTAGATGGCCGTGGAGAATGCATCCTTGAGGACGTCGATGGACTGGATCTCCGATGAGGAAATGTCGTTGATGGACTCCACGGGGAAGCCGTCGACGATGTAGAGAGGAGAGTTGTCCTGGGTGATGGAGCCGCCGCCGCGGACACGGATCTTGATGTCCGCGTCGGGGTCGCCTTCGGTGGTGGTCACGGACACGCCGGCCATCTTGCCCGAGAGGGCCTGGCTGACGGTGGTGACGGGCTGTTCGGCGATCTTGTCGCTGTTGACCGATGACACCGAACCCAGGAGGTCACGGCGCTTGACGGCCTGATAACCTACGACGACCACTTCGTCGAGGAACGTGGAGTCCTCTTTGAGGACGGCGTCGATCTGCGTGCGTCCGTCAATGGCGACGGTAAGGTCCGCAAGACCGATAAACGAGAAAACAAGATTCTTTGCGTCAGCCGGTACGGTGATGGAGTAATCTCCGTCGAGAGCCGTAATGCCTTACTATGTCTGTAGAAAATCTTATGATACTGGTAGAGCCGAAGAGGTTGTACATAAGAGGCACTGACTTACACTGCGTTCTCTCAGTAATGGACCATTCTGCTTACAAAAACTATTCTTTAGAGTAATTCTTCAAGAAAAATTGAAACGTTGCTCTAATGGGCTAAAAATGAATAAAGGAGACAAATAACATGGCCGAAGAAAAAAAAGAACAACAAAGCGAAACGACTGAGCCTACTTCCACGACAGAGGAACTTCTTGCTCAGTTAGAAAAAATTAAGAAGGAGACTGTCCCTCTAGACAAATATACGAAGGCCCTAGAGGATAATAAGGTTCTAATCAATCAGGTTCTCAACGGAGGAACTGGAGGAGACGAACAGGAACAGGAAGTCATTTATTCTGATGAAGAACTTAATAAGCTCAGAGAAGAGCTGTTTGACACAGAAAAACATGACTTGATAAACCTAGAGTATGTCACAAAAGCAGTAATGCTTAGAGACGCTATTCTTCAAAAAAGTGGCGGTAAGACTGACATATTTGTAGGAACATATAATTCCTTTGAGCCTTCACAAGAAGACTATTACAGGGCAGAAAATACAGCCGAAGTTTTTAAGGAATGTATTGAATATGCTAAAGGTGATAGCCAATTATTTACTCAAGAATTACAAAGACGCATGAAAGGGCGTTAAAGGAGAAATTTATGGCAGTTGATATTGCTTTCACACTCACACCTAATGACATTTACGCTACTTTAGGTAACATGATTATCAGTCAACAAGTTTTCGCTGATAATTTCGGAAAACACCAAACTTTAGTAGACAAAGCTAGAGTTGACGGAAGTCTCTTCGGAGATAGAAAACTTTACTACTCAGTAGACGCATTAAAGACTGTTGCTTGGTTAAAAGACAGCGAAGCTACTAACTTATTAAGTTTAGATAGACCAGCAGACCCAAAAGTTCAAGCAATCGTCTTAGACAAGTTCAGACAAATTCGTTTAACAGTAGACAACTACTTAACTAAACGTGCATGGGCTGACGAAGGTGCTTTCTCTTCATTTAATGGCGTTATGCTTGCTCAAATGAGAGAAACAAAGAAGATCTATGACGGTACAAACTTCAACGTTTATATTGGAACTCACGAAGCTTCTTCAGCAAATGTTCACTCTAAATCTGTTACTCTTTCAGGTACTAATGACGGTCAAACAATCGCACAAGCTATTGCTGACTTATTAGTAGAAATGGGAGACTACTCAAGAGATTTCAACGATTATAAATATATGCGTTCTTACTCTTCTGAAGACATTAAAGTTGTTTGGAATAGCAAGTTCGTTAACAAAATTCGTAAGGTTGATACACCTACAATCTTCCATAGAGAAGGTTTAGTTGATAAACTTGATGAAGACGTAATTCCTGCAAAGTATTTCGGCGTAGAAATTACAACTTCTAACTACTCAACTTATTCAGCGGCAACCCCTACAACTAATAAGCCTATTGATAGTGACGACGGAACTTATGTCCCTGGTTCTAACAATGCTAACGGTTGTTTACGTTCTGCTGTTGAACAAGACGTAACTGTGAGCGGAGTAACAACTCACTTATTCCCAGGCGAAGAACTCCCTGCTGGTGCTGTTGTTTATGCTTCAAGTGAAGTCAAAATTCCATGTTATATTGAAGACGCTAAAGTTATCTGTAAGGTCTTAGTCAAACTTCCTCCTTATATGTCTGCTTTTGAAGTTGCTACTTCATTCTTCAATCCTCGTTCTTTAACAGAGAACCACTACTTAACATTCGGACATAACACTATTAATTACTTGAAGAATTATCCATTCATCACAATTAAACAAGCATAACTTCCTGCAAAGGTTAAGTTATAAGTCTCGGTCCTGAGCATGACTTAAAACTGCTCGCCCCTTGTATTGACACTTCCTGAGCATGAAGCGAAACTACTCTCTTTATGAAACTCTTACTACTTCAATTTAATAACTACTTTAATAGAATTATTAAGAAGTACTCAACTGTTGAGGACTATATTTCTCATTCCAGTAATTCAGATTATGCTAATCCTTCGGACACTAATTTCAAACCATACGACCAAATAGCTACTGAACACATTATCAACTGGGCTAAGAAATGGAGTCCTGACTACCTTATTTGCATTGACGAAGAAAACGCTAACAATATTGTAGGTCGTTGGTTTGTTACAGAGGCGGTAAGAACTAGACAGGGACAATTTAAGTTATCTTTAAAAAGGGACGTTATAGCAGAGAAACTTGACTTAATAGTACATTCTCCATGCTTTGTTCAAAAAGGCTTCGTAAATGACGATAATCCACTAATTTTCAATAAGGAAGACTTTGATTGTAACCAAATAAAGAAACAAGAATGTATTTTAAGAGATACCTCTAGAATGTCTTGGATTGTAATTTACTATAACAAGAGTAAAAAATCTTCTTTTAGTGATAGTTTTACAGTATCTCAAAGTGGATATATTGATAGCGGTGCTACAAGTTTAGACACTTGGGCATTTTGGATTAATTATCACGAAGGATATAAAATTCCATGGGCTAAAGAATTTAGTATTTTAGTAGATAGTGCAGGTACAACTGACGAAACTGTTGTTAGTTTTAATAGTGACGTTAATCCCTACAGTTCATTTAGAACTCCTTTTTCTGATACTGAATTGGAGTATAATAAGGGTTTTGATGATACTGTTAAAGCTATAAAAGAAAATATAGAAGCTAATAAATCGTCTATTAAATATTATCTAAGTGCAGAAGGAGAACCTTCTATAACTTATGATAATTTAATGAAATATGACGGAAAAATATATAAAGTAGGTAATGAATTTTTCAGAATACAAATAAATAGCACTGGTTCAACTAATGAACAACAGTATATCTCTTCAGGGAATTTATTTGACGTTATCTCTAATTCTTTTAAAGCAGGTGGAACTTTTAAAACTGGTTGGAGTGGAACTTTTGAAGACGCTATTAGTCTAAGAATTTCCTACAATACTTTCAGCGTTCAATTTGTTAAAGTTAGTGATATTGGCGAAACTTATACATACGATTTTACTAGCATAAGAGACTTAAAAGACGAGCCTTATGGAATTATTTGTCTGCCTTATAAAGATAGACAAGTATCCCCGTTTGGCTGTAATGAAGGAGATTATAGATTATCTATCTTATTGGCTGAAGAATTATGCAGGAAGTATGGAATAGGTCCAGATAAGGGAATATACGACGTTCAAATATTGCCTTACTGTCCATTAAATTTAGGCTCTACAGTGTTTGCGACTGGAGAAATTAGCTTAAGCTATTTAACAGATTTGCAAGCTAATGATTATGTATGGATTAAAGACAGTCATAATGCAAATAAATTAATTGCTTTAATTCCTGAGTACGCAAGCTTTAGTAAAAAAGTATCAATTAGTACGTTAGTAAATATTACTGCTCAAATGTATTTTTTAAATGACGGTAAAGGAAATAAAGAATATAAATTGGAAAATCAATGCGTATTTTATCGTTTTGTATCTCCTAACTACAACGGGCAATTTGAGTTTAATAGAGCCAAAAATAGAGATTTTGAATATATTGAGATAGACTGTTGTTATAAACCTTATCAGCCTTATATTCATGTTTGTCCTAACTTTAAAGGTTTATATGGAGAAGACTTTGACGATGCAAGAGGTCTTATTTGTGGTGGAGACTTTTCAATGAGCATTGTTACTGACGCTTGGGAAAACTTTAAACTTCAAAATAAGAACTATCAAGAAATCTTTAACCGCAATATTCAAAGTATGGAAACAATGCACAAGTACGGTATGATTGAGCAGACAGCAGGTGCTTTAACTGGAATAGGTGGAGGGGCTTTATCTGGTGCTTTATATGGTCCTGCTGGTGCTATTGCTGGAGGAACAGCCTCAGCAGTTGGAGGAGTTGCTGATTTAGTATTATCTCAGAAAAAATTTGCTGAGCAAAGAGATCTCGCTATTGATATACATAATTATCAACTGGGAAATATTAAAGCTTTGCCTAACAGTTTAGCTAAAGTAGACGCTTTTAATGACAACAACAAACTATTTCCATTTTTAGAAAGATATTGTTGTACTGATGAAGAAATAGCAATATTCAAAGAGAAACTTAAATTTGAAGGAATGACTATAAACGCTAATGGACGTTTAATTGATTATATTAATACACAAGAGGACATGACTTTTGTCAAAGGTCAATTAATTCGCTTAGAAGGTTTAAATGAAGAAAGTCATTTTGCATACGAGATTTATAACGAAGTAAGTAAAGGAGTGTATATTTATGGGTATTCAGAGTTCAATCAATAGAGTATTATATTACGCTGGTGCTTTTAAGATAGCTAATCAACGTAATCAATATTGGGGTGCAAAAGCTGATAACGTTAAAGCAGAACAACAACCTATCACTAAACCTCAAAAATCAAAACAGGAAATTATGAGAAAAAAAGCTATTCAAAATGCTAATAATGAAATGTATGCTAGATTAAATCAAAGAAATGCTTTCGCAGATATAAGAGATAGACTTTTAGGAGGTAAATTATAATGGCTGGACCAAAACTTCCTGATATTAATGCTTTAATTCAAGCGGGTATAGATCCTCGCACTGGACTTCCTATTAAATTTAGAGGTATGCTTGAAGGCTCTGCCTCTAAAGAAGAGATTAAAAAATGTTTAAGAATTATTGACGAACAAGACGCAGTTAATCGTTATGTTTGGTATAACCTTCCTAACAATTTAACCTCTCAAGAATTAGAGCGTATGCTTTACTATAAAGGTCAATTATGCTTCTTCTATATGAAGGAACTTGACGAGTTCTACTTTATGCCTTATGCACTAGACGGAACTATTGACTTCTATGGTAAATTTAAACGTATCCACCCTGTACCTATGACAAGCGGTACTGATGATAAAAACGGAAAAGCACAAGCTGAATTGTTATCTAATTTAAAATTATTCCCTCAATATGGAATTAAGATAGACACTCCTACTGAAAAGGATATGGAAGAAAGTTGCGTATTAATCCACGATTATACAAAGCAACTCTCTCAAACTATTATTCCTAGAGTGACACTTCAAGAACCTATTTTAGACGTAATGAGTGAGTGTATTCCTTATATGTCTTTAAACCTCTTAATTGCGACTGGTATCTCAGGAGTTAGGGTAAACGGTGCTGACGAAAGAGAAAACGTCAAAGAAGGTGCTAGAGATTTAAAAAGAAGTGCTTTATCAGGTCAGCCATGGGTTGCTATTGAAGGAAAAGTTGACTTTCAAGAGCTCTCCGCTGGTTCAGTTGCTAAAAGTGAAGAATATATGTTGGCTATGCAATCCTTAGACAACTTTAGACTTGGTACTTATGGAATTGAAAACGGTGGCTTATTTGAGAAGAAGGCTCATGTTCTTGAAGGAGAACAAGCTGTAAATGGTGGTCCTGTTGGCTTAGTTATGCAAGACGGATTATCAATTAGACAAAACTTCTGTAATATTGTTAATTCTATTTGGGGTTTAGGTATCTGGTGCGAACCTTCCGAAAATATCAACGGTATGGATATGGACGGAGACGGAGACGCTTATGATGATAACTATGACGGTTCTAGCAGTGGAACGGAAGGAGATAACGACAATGAGTAATATTAATGGTTATTCAACTCAAACATTCTCTGAAGTGTGGGACACTCTTAATAAGTTTGTTACTGATTTAACAGCTTCTCCATTCGCTGACGCTATAAAAGTAGATACAATGAACAAACTTTATTATCTTCTCTATCAAAGATATGGCAACTCTCCTATTGCTAATAGAGACGTTAATCAATGGAAGTATAGAATATTCGCTATTATCTTTGAGTACGGTTCTACTTGGGAGAAGAAGTTAGAAATGCAAGCAAACCTTAGAAAAATGACTGACGAAGATATACAAGTAGCTTCTAAGTCTATATCTAATCATGCTAACAACCCTTCTAGTGAACCTTTTACAGCAAGCGAGGAAAGTCTTGCTTATATTGACGACCAAAATGTTCATACTTCTAAAAGAGGTAAAATTGACGCTTATGCTGTTTTATGGGGTATGCTTGGAGACGTTACTGAGCCTTTTATTCAAAAGTTCTCAAGTTGCTTCAAGAAGTTTGTTGATAATGAATACCCTATTTTATATCCTGAAGATTAGGAGGAATACTTATGGAAGAATTTATTAAAACTTGGTTGCCTGTTATCGTATCAGTTATATTGAACACTGCTGTCGGAGTAGTTGTTAAGAATTTGGCTAAAGGATTATTTAGTAAATCTATTGACAATGTTGCAGGCGTTAGAAAAAAAGCTGAAGAAACAGAAAAAACAGCAAATGAACTTTTAAATAAAGTTGAGGAAGAAAGAAAGATTGCTGAAGATACTCTTAAAGAGGCAAAAGAGACAGAATCACAAGTGAAAGATATGCTTGAGACTAATAAAGCAGTCTTAGAAGAAACTAAGCTTACGTTGGCTGAAATGACTTCAATAAGAAATGAACTCAACACTATTAAAAGACAAAATGCTAGAGACTTGAGGAGACAATAATTATGGCAAGTCCTAGAGCAAAAGATTTAAAAAAACGCAAGATCATATTTGGTCTTTTATCAACTCTAACATGGGTTGTTACAGGTATTGTCTTCATCATAATTGCTCTAACAAAATTCAAAGCTAAAGACAGTTCAGGAACTCCTATTTTCTCTCCAGAAATAAAGTCCATGATTGCTTCAATAGGAGTTACTGCTGTTATTGGATTAATAGTAGCGATTATTATTAAGGACAAAATTAGAACCTTTGTATTTATGGCTTCTACTGTACTAGCAACTATTCTCTACAAAGAAGTTGGAATGTATATCGTTCTTGCTATCTGGTTAGTTGACGAGTACATTCTTCATACATTGTATAAAAAATACAGTAGACAATATGAAATTAGGAAGGAAATAGATTTAGGATAGACTTATGACTTTTGACTTTGAAAAGAAAATTAAACCAGTTTTCACCTTTGTAGGGACGATATGTGCTGTTATCTTAGCAATTACTTACTTCGTTGGTGCTATAGTCTTAATCAATGGATTAGATAAGGCTTTAGGAACACAACAATTAATCTTGTATGCTATCTATAACGGTATTATGACATTCTTAATTGTTTTTGCTTTAGGGGTTCAGGGAAATGACTTCGCAAAAGACAAGAACAGTGAGATAATTAAAGAACTTAATAGCCTTAAACCAAAAAAGGAAAAGAAAATTCGCTCAATGACTTTCTACTGGTGTACTGAAATACCTAAGAAGATACTTTTTAAAACAGGTTGGGCGTGGTTCTCTACTCTAGCAGTAACTACTATATTTGTAGACGGTAACGGAGATATGTCCTTACTTCTCTTAGTAGCTATGAACGGAATTATGTCCTTTGGCACAGGATTATTATTCTTAACTAAGACATACGACTTCTATGAGAACAATCAAGTACCTCTCATGAAGCAAAAAATAGATAGTATGAAGGGAGAATAACTTATGATTACTATTGATGATAAAGAATATCGCAATCTTCAAGAGCAAGTAGCGTATTTGACTGAACAACTAACACAGATTAAACAATCTTTAGGCAACGCTCTTCCTGACCCTATTGTTGGTCCTACTGGTGCAACTGGTCCTACTGGTGCAACTGGTCCTCAGGGTAGAACTCCTAAAATTGGTTTTGGTTTTGGTCCTCTTCCTACTGACAGTTCTTTTGAAAACGGAGATTTATATATTATTAGGGGGACTAATAATGTCTATAATCTTCAAAAAGGCAACGTTTATAAAAAGGTTAATGGTGTTTGGGAACTTCAACTTAATATCGTAGGTTCTCAAGGTCCAGTAGGAGAAACAGGCGAAGTAAATGTTAATGCTAACGTAGGTAGCGGAAGCGTTGAATTAGAAGACATAGAAATTGACGGAGTAGTTTACTATGTTTTAGATAGTGATAAGAGATATATTCTATCACAAATTGGGTATTATGAAGGAGAAGCAAGTTTTAATTTGCCTATTCAATTTAATAATACAGTAGTTTTTGATAGTACTGTGTCTTTCCATCAACCTACAACATTTGTTGAAGAAGTTAATTTAGGTTATTCTGCAACGTTTAATTATTTAGAAGCAAAAGATAATGACGCTTATCTTGTTCTAAAAAATTTATGGCAAATAGTAGATCCAGGAGAAAGCCCACTTGTTATTTGTGAAAATTTCAAAGACGTTCATGGAAATGCAAGATTTGTAGAGGGAAGTATTAATACCGAAACTATTTCAGGAGTAACATTTACTTATGCTAAATGGTCATTGAGTGGTTCTCATTTAATGCTTGTTCTAGCTGGAAATGTTGCAAGTGGTACTTCACTAGGGGTTCAAATATTAGGTGGTGTAGATTTGCCTGCTTACATTAATCAAAAAATACAGCCTTTATTTGCAAGCGTTGTTATCGCAATTAATGACGCTAGAGGATATTATGACGATTGGAATAGTATTAATATGCAAACAACATTAATGAAAACTTCCACAGGTGTTTATTTCTATTTAGTTCAAAATCCTACAGCAACTCAAGACGCACATTTTAGAATTCAATTTGACTTGTTAATTGATATGGAATAATATAATAGTGTTGCTCGGGTATTATTGTACCTAACTAAAAAAAGAGGATTAATTCCTCTTTTTTTTATCCTTTTCTAGGCTTTAGCAACTCTAATTGATTTTGGAACTGCTTAAATGTTATCAAGTTCTTAAATGTAAAGCCTCTCATATCAAACACTGATATAATGCTCTTTTGCATTTCTAAGTTGAATATTTCATCAAGATAAGGACGCATAGCTATTACTTGCTTTTGCTCATTCTTATAAGGTGCTATAAGGTTACTATTCCATACTGTGAACCAGTCTTTAGGGTTCTTAGTAAACTTAATAACTGAAATAGGCTTTTTAAGTGTCTCTTTTGAGATTAATGCGTTATCAGTATCTATCTTATTAGTAAATGTAGAACTCTTTGGCATTAATATATCTGCAATAGTACCATGTCTACGAACATTATAAGCTTCACTATTTTGAATATTCTCAACTAGACAACGCTTGCCGAAGTCATAATTCCTATACTTATAATCAACAAGTAACTTTTTATCAGCGTCATTATTACAGGCTCTTATCTCTTTAATGTATTCAATAAGTTTTTTCTTATTCTTAACAAGTTGGAAGATACCATTCTTCTCAGGAATAAAGTTGAATAAGCAGAGAATATCAGAAGCTTCTTCAAGAGTGTTACCTACAAAAAAGACTTTAATTCTATCTTTAGTACTTCTTGAAATATTCTCAAGTTGGTTGACAATAGCGTATGCAATATCAAAGGTTTTCTTTTCTCCCTTTTCTCTCTCAAACTCATCAATGCAAATATGATATTTCATTTTTGGGTCGTTTAAGAAGTCATTGTCAAAGAGTGAGCCTTTATCATTATAGAAGGTTCTAGCACACATTACACGAGCGAAAAGTTTTCTTTTTGAACGTATTTCTCTTCTTTCTTCATGTGCAACTCCGTCTTTAGAAGTAACAGTTACTGTCTCGTGTTCAGTCTCATAAACATTATCTCCTACAGTAACTAGATCTAATTTGTATTTTCTTCTAATATCTTGGTCCACTAATTTCATAGCGTTATTAATTAGAAGTTCTTTCTGTTGAGTGTCGGTTAATCTAATCCAGTAGAATGGAATACCATTTTTCTTATATTGACTAACAAAGTAGTTCATAATGGCGTATGACTTACCACGCTCACGAGCCCCTAGGAGTATGTAAAAAATCATGTAGTCATAAGATAGAACGTGTCTTAAACTCCACCATTGATTAAGGTCAAGTTGTTCTTCTTCTTTAACAGCCTTTTCTCTAGCTTCTTTCTTTCTAGTAGCAACTTCTTTTTTCATGCGTTTTTTAGTAGCTTTAGGAAGCATATCCGAAGAACTCCTTTCTAATCCATGCCCTTCTATCAAAAGAGTTGTCCATACCTCTCTTTTTTAACTCATCATTAGCTTGTGATAGTACGTCTAAGAATTCTTGTTTACCAGCTCTAATTTCAGAAATTCTAAATTTACTAGCTTCTTTTAACAGTTTTAAGTCTTTTTCTTTTTGAGCAATTAGATCCTGTACTTTTTTGCTTAGTTCATCAGGCTTTAACTTTTTTCCTTCTGAAACATATTCTTCAAAGGTTACTATCTTTTTCTTACCTTTAGCGTCAACTATTTCAAGTTCGCCAGTAAGAATTTCTCTTTTAGTTCGAATAATATTTTCAGAGATATTAAGTTTAGACTGTCTAACTTCTTTTAAATCACGATAATATGCTTGACTATAAACTGTGTCTCTTAGATAATTAGGAATGGTTATTTTAGTTTTTGAAGAAATGCCATGTTCTTCTTTAAAATCTTGTATAGCCTGAGATTTTTTACTAAAGTATTCCGCCTTTTTATACATTATAGGGTCATAGAAGTCTATGCCCTTTTTTGCTAATTTTTTCTTATAAGCTCTGAACACTTTTTTATATCTAGCATACTCATTATTTTGTCTGACTGTGTATTTCCTTCTACTCATAATATTCTACTACTCCTTCCTTCTCATCAAACTTGTAGTCAAGTATTTTTGTAGCGTTGACTATCTCTCCGAACTCCCAGTCGTCACGCTCTTTTACTTTGTCTAAATTAGTTGAGCCTCTAAGAACTGTCTTACAAACTCCATTTTCTATGTATTGATATGCACCACGACTAACCATTAAGAACTTACAGTCTAAGTGGTCGTTTTTCCATTGACAGAGATTAGTTCCTTCTTCTTTATCGTGATAAGGTCCTTTATTTGAATAATACCATATACCGTCAGTATTTGTTAATACAGGTAACATTCCTTTATTAATCAATTTCTTCTTCATGTCAAGTATTTTTTTTCTAGTGCCATTAATTGCTATTTTAGATAGATTTGCAAAGCTATAAGGTTTAGCCTTTCTTCTACAGGACCAGTCAGGACAATAAGGAGACTGAAAGCAACCTATAGAATTAGTTAAGACGTGCTTATATTTACCGTCATTATCTTTACGCTTTTTATATAAGTCTTCATAAACTTCTCTAAGCTCTGGATAAGCTTCTACTATTCTACTTGCGTAACTAGAATTTAGATCTAAATGGTACATGTGATTAAAGATTTTGTTTAAGTAACATTTATGTTCTTCTTGTATCAGAGGTTTTTCTATCTCTAATTTAACCTTTTGACCGTTCTCGCAAGCGTATTTACTAAAGTCAATAGAATACTTATCCATAGCCTTAAATAGTTCTATAACGCTCTTTCTACCTGTTACAGTATTTGTCTTGAGTTTGCTAGGCTGAACTATAAATCTATAACAACCACTAGAGACTACCATAACCAGTTCATGTGACTGATTAATATGAGTTACCATATAACGGAAGTGTCCCTTAAATCTTCCATTAGGTAGTCCCTGAGAAGCTGTTGGCTTTACCTCTACACAGTTCTTCTTTGCGTAGAGATAGAGTTTATTCCATAGTTCATAGTTAGAATAAGGAATTTCCACTATCGGAATTTTCTTCTTATTGACATTAGTAGTAAACTTGATATGTGGGAATTCACTTAATTTCATACTAGATATCTCCTGCTTTCTTCATGCTTTCTGTAATTAAGTTACGAGCTTCTGCTTTAGTTGTTTTTTCTGTGTACTTGATATGGTATTTATCCATATTAGCTTTTTGTTTTTCAGTTGCCAGTTCTACCTTAGGAACGTCAACTAACTTAGGTTGGTCGGGTGCTAACTCTTTTAGCTTATTAAGACATTGTCCATAAGTAGCGAACGCTCTGTCTACACTGTCAGGATCATCAAAGTCTACTAAACATTCAAACTCTGCTGATTGAAAGTTATAAACTGGTTTAAACTTTACTAGAATAGGCTCACTTGTTGGAGCTTCTTCTTCATCAAAAGGAATTTCTTCCTCGTCTTCTTCATCAAAAGGAATTTCTTCCTCTGGGTCAAATTCATCAATTTTCTTTTTAGGGTCTGCCATAATTACCTCCTACTCCAGACTTTTTTATGATAAAGTTCTTTTTGTGTCATAAGAACTAAATCTCCGTTTTCATCATAAGTTACAACCTTATCTCCAGGACATACTTCATAGAGAAGTGCATATATCACTCTAGCACATGTAATAGCGTATCTTTTTCTATTGACAGTGAAACAGTAATAATAACTTGCTAGATCATTTTTTTGTTTAAGACAGTGAGGTTTAAGAATAACTTTACCTCTTTTCTTTGAAGTCTTAATAACGTATTTGTCCTTAATTTCTCCGTCAAGTGTTGCATTATATCCCATTGTAATACCGACTGAATTAAGCCATTTTTTAGTTAAGTCTTTTCTAGGCATTTTCTACTCCTTTATTCTAATTATTACAGTATTAATAAGAACTTCTATTGCCAGTTCGCTATGCGACCAAATATGTGTCATTCCATGCAATACTTCCATTGATACCATTTGAAATTTATTATTTTCTATTCTTATATCAACTACGTCAATGTCTCCAGTATCAAGTCTATTTAAGTCTTGGTCGTACACTTCAAAAGTTTTATATCTTGATACTGAACATTTCTTTTTAGTAGGTTTTATATAAATGCTTTTAATTTTATCGTGTGCCATGTTTTATCCTATTCTATTGGTTTTGTTCATTTTCTTTACTATTTTCTCTTGAAATAAAGCGTCACTAATCTATCGGACAATCTACAAGCTATTTTTTCTAACGCTATTTTTTTTACTTCTTCTTCGGTTAAAATGTAACACTGTGAAGCTATTTCTTTCCATGACCAGCTGTATGCACTTGTAAGTTGGCTTAATATTGCGTTTTCGTTTTTAATACTAAGAAGTTCTTTACATTGTTCAGAGCTAAGTCTATTTATTTCACCATCTCTAATTATGTCTTCAACTCTTTCTTCAGCTTTTTTCTTTAAACCTTTTAGAACTGTTTTTAACTCAACATTCTCCTTAATTAATTTTTCGTAATCTTTTAAATTCATTGTTACTGTGTTTTCCATATTTTTTCCTCCTTTAACAATAACTTTTATTCTACTGTATCAAAGTCTACGTCTTCTGCACCTATTAGCACGTCAGTATCACACTCTTTGCATTTAGTGAAATACTTATCGTTTTGAAGTGTAGATTTTCTACAGTTCTTTCTTTTATTATTTAATTTAGCCCCACAGAAGGGACAAGTTACTTGTTTTTGAACCATTCGTCAAAAGCCTCCTTTTCATGGTCTTCTAGTATTTCATATCCAAAAGGGGAAGATAACCACTTTTTTAAAATTCCTAGAATATAAATGTTGTCTTTTAATACGTTATAAGCAGTTTCTTTTTGTTTTTGATTATATTTAGTATCTTCGCTTGTTGCTTCCTGATACAGAAGATCTAAAGCAAAATTTAAAGACATTTTTTTATTCATAACTTACTACCCCAGTCGGCAATTAATATTGTCAAGCCTATAAACAATAAAGCAAATAATAACCCAGTAATTAATCCTAAAATCATTTTTTTTGCTGTTTTCATCAGAAATAATCCTCCATTTCTTCTTTAGTAATAAAGCTAAATTCCGTTTCTTTTATGGTTTTATCCATTCTAACGAACATACTCGGAAAAGGTGCTGAATTACTTTCATTGAATTTTAATCTTCCCTGTATGAAGCTAAAAAAGCAGTGAGCTTCAAATAGTTTTCTGAACCATTTTGTATCAGTTCTAGCAGGAATTAAGAAAATAGATATTTTTCCCTTCTCTCTCTCTCTCAATCCTTTATCAATCCATTTGTCAATCTCATTATATGGAGGATTAACAAAGTTTTTGCTAGCCCACTCAATGGCTAAACCGTCAAAGAGTGGGTTCTCAGGACATGGATCTAGGTAGCCTCTATCCATGAATGAATTATAAATATTCTTTGGTGTCTTCCAGTCTTGCCTTTTGGAAGTCAAACAAGCTTTAATATTCATTGCGTACCTCTATATCATAAGAAGCATTTAAAGCCATATATAAACCTACTAATTTCCCTCTTATATAAAGCTTCTCTAATGTTTCGCTTTCAATTTCCAAATCTGCTTCAAGATCTCTAATGATTTTTTTTAGTTGTTGTCTGTACTTTTCCATGTTTAAACCTCCTACCATGAACCATTCTCGCAACAATATTTATAAGCTCTGTCAACTATAGCCTGCTTTTCACTTGATAAACTTTTATAATTTATTCCTAAAGAATTTAAAGCTGGTTCCATTCCGTCCCAGTCAATAGGGCTCTCATGATTATAAAATTCATGCACGCACGCTTTATATAAAAATTCATTATTGTTTTTAATCAAATCAATATATAAATCATATAGATCATTTTTAACTTTTTTATAATGTTCGGCAGTCTCTAAATCTTTAAAATAATGCCATTCACTATAGAATTTATATTCTTTTTTATTAGCTTTGTCGTTGAAAGTACTAACACCATCAACAATTTGATTATATATATTCCATATGTAATCATATTTATTTTTAAAATCTGAATAATTTTTAATAGTCTTCAAATCTTTTAAATTAAACAATTTTATTTTTACAGTTCTATTAATATATTTAACATAAGCGTCAAGATCTCCATGAATATTGACGACATAATCAGGATATAAGACATAGTTAATATATTTGTCATTATAATATACATTTGCGTTAAGTTCTTCGCTGTAGCCGTTAAAACATTTAAAAACGCATATATTAAAACCTTTGAAGGATAATTCTTTAATTATAAAAGGCTTTAATTGTTCCTTGCTCATTTCCTGAGCTTCATTTCTTTTTAGTTGTGTTGTCATGTTGTTTAATCTCCCTTAATATTGACACTATTATAATACATTATATATATATACTAGTCAATA
>JAEEGJ010014690.1_pt1 | contig 18497 bp, 18 predicted proteins | sample 8958761 | NCBI WGS metagenome assembly JAEEGJ01 (sample SAMN16246546, study PRJNA631951) | gut metagenome | biome: gut microbiome; feature: rumen; material: RS-attached | host: Bos | place: Iran: Karaj | collected 2018-10
TTCTCAATATCACGATGCCGGGTCTTGACGGTTTTGCACTGTGCAAGATCATCAGAAAGAAATCGGCTATTCCGATCGCTTTTCTGACGGGTAAAGTCAGGGAAGAAGATGTTCTTTACGGTTACGAACTGGGAGCTGACGATTACATTGTAAAGCCTTTTTCGATAAAGGTCTTATATAGCAAGCTCAATGCAATGCTCGAACGCGCAAAATCTGATGAACAGCCGCGAAGGATCATCGAGAGCGGACAGATCACATTTGATCCCGTAAAGCTTGAAGTTAAAGTTGCAGGTGAAGTTGTAGATCTCCCGCCCAAGGAGTATCAGATACTTAAGTACATGATGGAGCATCCGGGTGCGGCTATAACCAGAAAGCTTTTGCTGGCAGTTGCATGGGGCGATGACATGTACATCACCGAGCGCGTTATCGACAACCGCGTAAAGAACCTCCGCCATAAACTGAATAAGGAAGGATCGCGTATCAAGACTCTTATCGGAGTCGGATACAGATTCGACTAGGGGAGGAGTTACACATGAAAAGAAAGCGCTATATTGACTATCTGTTTCCCAGAGCAGTTTCCGCATTGATAATCGCAGCGATCATTTACGGTATTACATATATTAATTTCGGCATTTCTTACGACGCTGCCATAAATGCCGGTATGAGGAACCGCAAAGATACATATGCGAAGATACTTAAAGGCTACGATGAGGGCAGATACGATACGACCTTTGTCAAGATCTTCTCAAACCTTTATCAGGCAGACTATTTGAGATTTGCCAAGGTAAATGACGACGGAAGTTTTGAGACTCTTGTCGAGACAGATTACGACGTGATACCGTTGGAGACAAGTATGCGTCATTGGTATTTCGTTACTAATGACAAAGAGCTTCTTGCCAAGGGCAAAGAGACCTCAAATGTCAGAGGAACGGAATGGACTATCGAATACAAGAAATGTGAAGAAGCCTGGAAGGTCTGTGAAGTTCAGAATACGAGGATCAACAACAGTTTTGACCTTACGGCTTTTAGCGGTGATATGTATTATGCGAGCCGCTCTTTCTTTTTGGCTAATGAGATGTGCGGTGCTGTCCAATTCTTCCAGCCGTCTGTTCTGTCGTATTATGTTGATGGCGATACTGTTCATTTGGGAAAAGTATCAAGTGCAGTTGCAGGGAGCTTTTCCGAGCACTCTTTCGGCAGGAAATGGGATTTTACCGATCCTGCCAAAACCGGCCGTTATCTTACCGTCGAAAAGGACGGATATGAATCAATGATGTATATCATGGCAAAGAGGGAGCGTCCCGATCACTTCTTTCAAAAGTATGGAGATCTTTTCCTTTCAAAGAATACGAATGAAATGAAAAATGCATACGAGAAATTATCTGAACGTGATGCGAGTTTTGAAGGTTTGTTCAGGTATTCAACTGAATCAGGCTTAAGCCAGGACGAATTCACCTATCATACAGCCACATACGACCCTTATACTCAGGGAACCATCAGTGTATTCAGGGTCAACGGAAAACTGTATATGGCCCAATATGTTCTCACAACAGTACCGTTCGCAACATTTTTCAAACCGTTCCTTATATTCTGGGCTGTATTCCTTTTTGTGATCGCCATGGCAGTCTCCTGCATATCTGCGATCAAACCGTATGCCCAGTATAAGAAAGCGTATGAGAACAACATTTTCAAGAATAATCTTATAGATTCTCTTGCTCATAACATGAAGACTCCTTTGATGATCCTCGGAGGTTATGCCGAGAACTTAAAGGATGTTACGAGTGAAGCGGAGAAGGACCGTTACGCGGATCAGATCCTCGCGAAAACAAACGAGATGAACAAGGATATAGAGGCTATCTTAAAGACTGCCGAGAAGTCTGACCGCAAGTTTACCAATGTCTCTGTCCGCACGTGTATTGATGAAGTGGCGGCAAAGCTCGGTGCGGATGTTTATGCCAAGGGCGACAAGACGATCAAGATGGATAAGGATTATTTCGAGACTGCAATCTATTGTCTCTTGGATAATGCCATGAAGTATAAGACCAAGGAATCAAAGATCGAAATAGATATCACATCCAAGGCTGTCACGATAAAGAACAAGACCGATAAGGCAAAGTTTACTCCCGGTACCGGACTTGCCATCGCGGGAAGGATATTAGAACAGCATAATCTTCAGCTGAGGAACACATTGAAAGACGGTGTTTTCGAGAGTAAGTTCGGGAGGAAACTCGGCAAGGAAAAGAAGAAATGAGAACAGCAGAAAGGGGCTTTGATAAGCCCCTTTCATTTTGATTCATTCCTGATCCCAGAATAATTCATCTAATGTCTTACCCAACACCTTGCATATCGCGATGCATAGGTTGATCGTCGGGTTGTAGTCACCTTTTTCTATGGCGTTGATAGTCTGCCTTGATACACCGACTTTATCTGCCAGATCCTGCTGGGACAGATCGAGGGCGGCTCGGGCTGACTTGAGTTTAAGATTCTTCATCTTCCTTTGCCTCCTTTTTCTCGATGATCCCGTGAACTATCATCTCGACTCCCAATACCGTGAAGTAGAGTCCTGAAATAAATGTGACTACGCTGAGTTCGTGGCCGGCACCGACTTTGAATATCAGATTGTAGAAACCGGACATGAGTAATTCCATTACACCTACTATAGTGTAAACGAGTGCCAGAGGGAACCTTTTGCCACGGAGTCCGATGAATGCATCGTTAAGGTCAGCGATGATCAGGAAAGTAAGGACCCCGGTCAGACAAACGATAAAGCCCACTTCGTATACGGACAGAGGGAAATTGTCCGTTGTGCGTGAGATCGCTCCGATTCCGAATGCGACGATTATCGTTACGATCAGAGCATTCATGGCAGCGGAACCGCGTGCTTTGAGCTGTCTCTCGTCATAGTCCTTGTCAGCGTTTTTGTTGACCATGAAGATGATGAACGCTTCGAAGATAATGATCAAAGATGCGACTATGAAGCTCATTACATCGGGCATTCCGGAAGAATTGTAAGACTTTAGGATTACTGTATAACTGATGAGATACTCTTCGTTTTCCAATGTCTTTTCTTTGATCTCGGGTTCTATGACGACAAAGATGCTCTTGTTGTCCACATTGATCTCACCGGTGCTGATCGTAGTGTTTACAGCTGAGGTCTTGTAAACAGGCTCATTCTCAGGCGATCCTGTTGTGATCTTGATGTTTGAAATGAACTGATCCATTCCGGATATGTCGATCGTGAAGCTGCACTTCTCGCCGACGGGCTCAAAGTATATGGGATTGGGATTCTTGGAAGTGATGGTGTTGTTCTCGACCGTTACCGGATTAGAGAACTGGAGAGTCTGTTCGTTGCTCTTTGCAGAAGTGAAAAGAGTAATGAAGAGAATGGTTACGATTGAGATGATGATCGATAAGATCGTTGCTTTGGTTTTCATAGGGCTATCCTCCTTATTCGTAAGCAGAGAATAACACCCGTTTTACAAAATGTCAAGTATATACGACAAAAAGTCGTTCATACTTAGCGGTGATCTTGTCTGAAACTGTTGGCAAAACGTATGTGATGCTGTAATGTTTTATCGGATACGATAACGATTGGATTCGGAAATAATATGACGAGCACTAACAGGAAAAGACTAACTCCGGAGATCCGGATAGCCCGGATGGAAGAGATTTTCGATAAGGCTTTGGATATAATGGCCAGGGCTATGGAATGCCCGGAAGAGTTCCTGGCGTTTCAGGGCGAGATAAGAAAGCTTGATAGATACTATACAGGCAGCCGTTGGAAGAAAGACTTTGAGCTTGATGAGCAGGGAAAACTGCCTAAAGATCTGAAAAGGGGTGTTCTTTCCGAAGACGGGATATATAATCTCTTGGAAAGAAATAAAGAACTCCTTGAGGAGATAGAAGGAGAAGCCGCTGATGAGTAACTGCGAGACATGCGTATATTCATATGAGGACGAGATAACAGGAGAGATCATATGTGATCTTGATATTGACGAAGATGAACTCTTAAGGCTGTCTCAGATCAGGAGCAAGGAGTGCCCGTATTACAAAGACGGCGACGAGTATAAAAACGTAAGACATCAGGTAGAATGAAAACCGATATGGATAAAGAATTCAAAAGCATTGTAGATAGTCTTAAGGATACGCGGAATATCACCCGTGATCAGTTCGCGTACCTTTTGCAATCAGACGGCGAAGATAACATTGAATATCTTTTCGAAGCGGCAAGAGAAGTCTCGGAAATGGTATTCCACAAGGAGGTCTATCTTCGCGGTCTGATCGAGTTTACCAACTACTGCAGGAATAACTGCTACTACTGCGGCATCCGCTGCGGCAACGCAAATGCTGACAGATACAGGCTTACTGAAGAAGAGATTCTCTCGTGCTGCGACATGGGCGAGATATTAGGCTTTAAGACCTTTGTTTTGCAAGGCGGTGAAGATCCGTTTTTTACGGATGAGAAGGTGTGTGCTCTGGTAAGAAAGATAAAGGAAAAGCATCCTTCATGCGCAGTCACGCTTTCGATCGGCGAGAAGTCTTATGAAAGCTACAAAAAATATTTTGATGCGGGTGCGGATAGATATCTTCTTCGTCACGAGACTGCAAATGAAGAACACTATTCAAAACTTCATCCCGGATCGATGTCCGGCGCAGACCGCAAGCAGTGCTTAAGAAACCTTAAAGAGATAGGTTTTCAGGTTGGCTGCGGGATAATGGTCGGAACGCCTTTCCAGACGGTCGATAATATGTATGAAGACATTCTGTTCATGCAGGAGCTTCAGCCTCACATGATAGGGATCGGACCATTTATTCCTCATAAGGATACGCCGTTTAAGGATGAACCTGAGGGCAGTGTGGATATTACGCTCCGCTTGCTTGCAATATTGAGATTGCTGTTCCCCAAGGTCCTGCTTCCCGCTACAACAGCTCTGGGAACCGCTGATGCGATTGGAAGGGAAAAGGGAATACTCGCAGGCGCCAATGTCATGATGCCCAATCTGTCGCCTTCTAATGTGCGAGATAAGTATCTTCTCTACGACGGAAAGATCTGCACCGGTGATGAAGCTGCTGAATGCAACCAGTGCATGAGAAAAAGAGTGGAGAATATCGGATACCACGTCGCTGATACAAGGGGTGACCATCCCGATTTCGCGAATTGAGTTAAGAGAAAAGGCTTAACCTTCGCCCTGGTATTTCCAATTGGAAGGATCGTGAGGATTACCGTTTACGACAAACCACGAACCGGGCATGAATTTATTGCCGTTGTTGACTTCAACGTCGATTATCCTCGAGTAGAATACGGTCTGCGGACCCTCTTTCTCGTGTGAATCGATCGCATGTCCGGTAAACGGGTTAACAGGGTTCTTGATAAGCCCCGAAGTTGCAATCGTCGGAGTGTCTCCGTTTGTCATGAAATCCTCATTGACCGTAAATCCTTTTGCGCCAAAATCCTTTACCATCAGGAGCGGCATGAAGCTTTCAAGGTCTGTCTTGTTGCAGAATTTGTCGAACTGCGCGAGATCATTGCCGTGGTCAGATACGAGAATGATCCTCGTATTGTCGTAGACACCGTTTGCACGCAGATAATCGAACCATTCGCCGAGTTTGAGATACGCTGCCATATTGACGTGATAATGCGCAACCTGATGGTCATTGGTCATTTTCATTGTTACGCCGTCTATCGTATAACGCGAGACCATATCGCTGTCGTAACCCGTGTTGTCGACACGCAGTGCGGGAGTGTACTCAGGCTCCTGCAAAAGACAAGGCGAATGCGTTGTCTCATTGGCCATCATTAAGAAGGTGTTGTCAGAACTGTCGGTGATCTTGGTAATCTCGGAAAGCTTGGTAAGAACTGTGTAGGATTCAAGGAAAACTTTGTCATAGCCGGTTCCTATCGATATGCCGTCTTTTTTCTGGACCATAGAAGAAACATAGAGGTTGTCTTTACTGCTCGAAGCTTCGTTATACAGACCTCCGTTGTAGATTGTTTCCTGAAGGATGACAGGAGAGATCTTCATCATCGAGAACATGAAGAAATTTCTGTTTCTTAAGCTGTTTACACGGTTGGACATGTCGATCGAACTGCTGCCTTCACCTTCAAAATAGTTGAATCTGGCATTGGTAATGTAGCAGTTGAATGAAGGATAATCATTGTAAATGGAAAGATCCGGAATCCATTTATATCCTGCATAAGAAGGATCGCAAATGGTTACTTTGTACCCTTCATTTCCGAAAAGAACAGGCATGACTTTCAATGCTTCATTATGCTTGCTCTCAAGGCTTTCTGAAGCTCGTGCGTTCATCTTGTCAGGCGTGTAATCGTAACCGCCGTAAAGAGCCGGAGCACCGAAGTTCGTCTGCGGACCGTAAGAGATCGTATTCGGATAGTATGTAAATCCGTCGAACTTTTCTTTAAGTTCAGGTTTCTCGTTAAAGATATAAGGAACCTGCGTTCCGACTGCGCGGTCGAGCATGAGAACGATTACGTTCTTTCCGGTCTTGCTCAGCTGAAGCTCGGGCATTTCGGTTGAAGGTTTGGTTAAGTTATTGTACCAGGTATATGTGCCGCAGATACCGAGAATGGGCATCAGGCTTGCCATGATAACTGTGAGCATGCCGACTATAAGCACGGGCTTAACGAGTTTTGAAAGCTTTGTATAGATGAACCCGAATACAACTGCGATTCCGGCAACGGCCAAAGCGTTTATCAGATATTCGGAAACTTTGAAAGACGGCGTCAGATTGTACTGAAGCATGGATGACATGATGCCGAGGTTCTTGCCGAAAAGCATATAATCGGCAACAGACACCGCACATATGACCCATATTGCTTTACTGAACAAAGCCTTGAGTTTGTCGCTCATGAAGAAATAAAACACACCGCCCCACAATACCCAGGATCCTAATGAGATGAGCATTGAATTTACGACGTACATGATCGGATTGGAAGGATTGATGACGTCGATGAATTCCTGCGTTGATGCATCAATGACAGTTGCGGGTATGAGAAGACCAGTAAACGCGGCCATCAGTATCGTGCCGAGAACGAAAGCAGCGGTGTTTTTGGATACCGGTTTGATCTCTCTCTTTTTACTGATGCTTCCGGTAATGAGAGGGAGCATAAGAAGGATTCCGCCGACCGAGAGAAGTACCTTCTGTCTTGCATCAAGATCTGTTCTTATCAGCGTAAGAATGATCATTGCCACACCTGCCAAAGCGAGAACGATGTTCAGTATCTTCTTCGGTTCTTTAAGCTTGTAGAAGATGTTCTTAACGAGTGAGAAAACGTTGTTTAACAGCCAATAGAAAACAAGTCCCGAAGGTGAGCGGTAGAGCAGTATAAGGAATACTGCGGCAAGTCCGTAAACCTGTATCTTGGACTTCAACGGATGTCCTTTTGTGTAGATTATTCCCGTTGCGATATTGATGAGTGTCATGAGTATCGGAAGAATGTTTACGGGGAAACTTCCGATCATGAAAGTTGCGTCTTCTCTGCCTAAGTCAGATATGAAACCAAACGGCATTCCTTTAAGACTCTGCATGCCGGATAACAGTCTGTATGCTGCGATGAAGAACGGTATCTGCAGGAGCAGGGAAGCAGAACTCTTTAGAGCGTATATCGGTTTGTAGTTGTTGATACGATAGTATTCCTGCAGCATGAAGAAACGCTCGTCGCCTTTGAACGTCTGCTTCGTACGCTTGATCCTGTCAGCCATCTTCGCCTGGATATCACGTTCTTCAGCCTGGAGTTCATCAGCGCGTTTGTAGAGCGGCAATACGAGGAAGTTAACGGCGATGCTAAGGAATATGATCGACAGACCGTAGTTGCCTATGATCCTGTTGGCGATCGTATAGATCACTTCAAACAGAAGTTCAAGCGGGGCGATTATAAGAGTATAAAGCACCGACAAAAGATTCATCCGTGCTTGCCTCCCTTAGCAGATGGCTTCTTTGCTATAGTCTCGTTGTATTTCCTGATGATGAAATCTGCAGATCTTTCAGCGCTTTCTCCGATGTTTGCCCATATGTCGTTTCTGGCTTTCTTTCTGCCTTCTGTGAAGGAAGGATCATCGATGCAGTTGTCTATCAGTTCTTTTATGTTACCGACGTTGCTGTCATTGAGTTCATGTCCGAGCTCGGGGAGGATGCTGAAAGTCCACGGCGTTTCTTCAATCCAGTCGGCATCGTAAGGACTGGGATCGAACTTCGTGTCCGTATAAATGATCGGCTTATCAAATACCATGGCGAATTCGAACATGACGCCGGAAAAATCAGAGATCAGGATGTCGGACTTCATCAATACGTTGAAGTTGTCAGTATCTTTATTCCACTCGACTTTTGCAGGGTCATCGTATTTGGACATAAGCTTTTCGAGCATGTCTTTCTCTGATGCAAAAGACTGCGGGTGAGGTCTTACGATTATCTTGTATCCGGTTGAGATCAAAGCATCGATAAGCTTCCCGCCGAATCTGGAAAGTATTCCGCTCTCACCCCATGATGGTGCGAGGAGAACGGTACGTTCATGCTGTGGAACGGCATCTGCGGAATCGACTCTTTTCTTCATCTCGTCAAGGTAAGGAACACCGCAGATCTCATAGTCTCTTGGCTTGATGCTGCGCATTACTTCCAGCTGTTTTATCTGCCTGACCTGGCACTCGCCGGACAGGATGAAAGCATCGTAATGGTCGGTACCGTACATGCGGTACATCGTAATGTCCTTTGCTGCGTGCATGATGTGAATGTAGCAATCTACGTTCTTGGAACGCTTCCACTGGAAGACGTCCAAACTCGGCGTAGTGGAGAAGACCACTGAAGCGTTCAGAAGGTTGAGTCTGGAATATGCCTTGTTGCCTTCGCCTATATATTCGCCGGTGATGTATTCGTATTTTTTGTTGAAAAACGGATCGTCCTTAGAGCTGGTCAGATATACGATCTTCTGGTGTTTCTTCTCGAGTTCGTCCAGGATTGGCTCAAATATGTTCCAATATCTTTTGTTCTCGTTATGGACTACGATCGGGATCTTCTGATCGTTAAGAGCTGCACTTTTGTCGCCGCTTGCACGGTACTTTATTCTCATAAGGAGAGCGCGTATGGAAAAGATAACAACACCGAACATGCCGAAAAGAACGGTAAAGAGCATTCCTCCGGTGCCGGGATCGATGTACAGAACCTTCAAATAATCCATAAAAGTCTCCTTTGCGCAAAGAGCGGCGAAAATGGCGGGTACAAACAGTTCCCACAATCTTTAATTTTATTATATTTATTTGAGGGCTTCAACTTTGCGCGGCTTATGCCGGCCGTAAGATCAGTTTTCCGCGGGCGTTATCGTAAGTGCGGTCGTTGACTTGTCAAGCCAGGTTGCAAGAGCCCGGGTCCTGACATAGAGGCTGCTGACTATCACGCTGTTGGGATGTACCGACTCCGTAGAACCGGGAGCAGGTGCGACAAAAGATCCGCAAGCGCTTATTACATAGGGCCTTCCATTAACCGTGCCAAGGTATATCATCATGTGTCCGGGCATTGAGATAAGGCTTCCGGGCGCAAGATTATTGATGACTTCGAGCTTTTTCTTCTCAGACATCTTGCTCATATCGACCTTGTAAACACCCTTTGAATTTGACTGTCCCGTGCGGGTCAGAAGAATTCCGAAGCAGCGGTATATCTCTCTTGTAATGCCGGTGCAGTCATTCGCCTGGAGGTCGCCGCCCCAGCCGTACCTGTCACCCTGGAGCTTGAAGGCCTGTCTTACGATGTTTGCAGGCGTTAAAGGGAGATATCCGACATTGACGTCGTCAGATACCGGTATCTGGACGTATTCATCCTTGATATTGCCGTCATTTGCTCTAATGGGCACCCTGACTACGTAATCACCGTAAGTCGTACGCTGATGAATGCTCTTGGGTGCTTTGTCTGCAGGAACCAGTTCCATGCGCGTGCCCATTGGAAGAACGAGATTGCTGGTCTTTGAACTGTACGGGTCATTGCCCAGCCTTATCTCTCTGGCTGTTACAACGAGCCATTGTCCGGGGTTCTGCCTGGCCAGCCAATCCTCTTTGTCCTTACAGAAAGCTACAGCATCCTTTTTCACCCATGCAGCGAAACTGTCGAAAACAACATACAGATAATTGCCGTCCGAGCTCTCATGCAGTACGACGACCGGCATATAAGGCATGCATTCAGAGAATAAAAGGGCATCGTAGTAGCGGTCAGAAGTCTTCTCGAAAACCCTGTCTTCGGTCGGAAACTGCCTCAGAGTCATTCTCTTTGTGGTGAATGCATACCTGACTTGTATTGTTTCAGGTACGCCGTCTATGTTTGAGAGGGCGACCAGGTTGTCCCAGTACTCTTTTGTGGTGGATTTGCCGTTCAAATAGTATTTTGAAGGATCTTTGGGGACAGCCTTGACGTTGTCGTTTAGGAAAGTCTTTAAGACCTTGCCTTCCAGCGTTTCTTCATAATCTTCGGGGTGGGGCAGTATGGTCTTGTCGGAAGCCTTGATAACGCCTCTGTTGGTCTTGTTGAACTCCGAGATCTGATCTTTTGTCATGAGGACTTTATTGTGTTCTTCTTTGATCCAGTAATCTGCGTAGAGCATTTCGGGCTTTACGTCATCGATCGTTCGTACATATCTCGTGTCGATTACTGTTTTTCCGTCCGGAGTCTTCAAAACGATGCTTTCGGATAACGATGGCAGGGAAGATTCTGTATTAACCTTCTCAGATGCCGTCGTCTCGGGTCTTGAAGGAAGAGAAGACGTCTCTTTTGAATGTGTAACAATGTTACATCCTCCGGAAACCGCTGCTGTCATTGACATTGCGAGGATCAGGGATATTGTTCTGTACTTTATGTTTATCATGTTATGCTCCCCAAAGTGGATATTCTTTTTCACGATTATATCTTATTTCAAAGAAACCCAATCTTTACAATGGTACAATAAACCCTGTATTGAGATTGAGTTAATTCATAAGCAAATAGAGGTATTTATGATCCGTTTTATTGAAGATAAGGAAGAACGCCAAAAGATCTCCCGTGAGGTCCTTGAGGCGCTGACCGAGTGGTTTGAAGTCGCAGACAGCCGCGAGCAATACATTGCGGAGTCTAAAGACCAGCCTTTCTGGGCTGCGTTTGAGAACGATACTCCCGCGGGTTTCCTTTGCTTGAAGGAAACCGGCAAAGAGACCATGGAGCTTGCGGTCATGGGAGTTAAGAAGGAATTCCACAGAAAAGGCATCGGCAGAAGGCTTTTCGCAGCTTCTAAAGAATATGCCGCGATGAAAGGATACTCTTTCATTCAGGTCAAAACGGTCCGGACGGGCATGTATGAAGATTATGACAAGACCAATGAGTTCTATAAGAGCCTCGGCTTCAAGGAATTGGAGGTTTTCGAGGAATACTGGGATGCTGCAAATCCCTGCCAGGTGTATGTCATGAGCCTTAAGAGCGCTATTGACACGATCTCTGTCAGGCACAGCTACCGAGGAAGGTTCTCTCCGGAACCGGTACCGAGAGAAGACCTTATGATAATCGCAAATGCCGGTATCAGCGCGCCTTCAGGCTGCAACAAGCAGACGACTGACCTGGTAGTAGTTGACGACCCTGCTACACTTGATGCGGTCAAGGCCGTGATAGATCCGCCTGTTGCGCAGACTGCACCAGCCTTTATAGTCGTGCTTACAAGAAGGATCAACGCTTACCGCGACAGATGCTTTGCGATTCAGGATTATTCCGCGGCAATCGAGAATATGCTCCTTGCGATAGTCGAACTCGGCTATCAGAGCTGCTGGTATGAAGGCCACATCACAGATGATGACCGCATCTGCGACAAGATAGCATCCATTCTCGGAGTGCCTGACGAATACGATGTTGTCTGTGTGCTTCCTGTAGGCAAGGCAACAGATGATTTTCACGCACCTTCAAAGAAGTCTTTCAGCGAGCGTGTGAAGTTCAATCATTTTGGAGATAAATGAGACCATGGAAGTAATGAGGGGAGAATCCGAATGGCAGCGCGCGGGCGCATACTCGGTAAGGATCGAGGGCATGAACCGCCAGCACCATATATCGCTCAGGGATGAATTTGACGATCACGACTGCGAGGGCACAAGATATATCGTCCTGCTGGATGACGGCTATCCCGTCGCAACCTGCAGATTCTATGAGACATCTGCATCTGTGGTCACGCTTGGCCGCGTAGTTGTCCTTCCTGACTACAGAGGACAAAAGCTCGGTGCTTTAGTTGTCACAGAAGCTGAAAAATGGATAAAGGAACTCGGCTATAAGGAGATCGACATCGACAGCAGAGTTGAAGTTGTAGAGTTCTATTCCAAGCTCGGGTATTCGCATTTGGACGATCACGTAAGCAAAAGCGGCAGCTTTGACTGCGTGAAGATGAAAAAGGTCTTGTGATCGAACATGAATGAAGTAAACAAGACGCTTTACATTCCGCTCTACGGCAAATCATTTGTCAGCAAGAAGGGTATCATCCTGCATGATGCCAAGGCCGAGGAGATCTGGGATAAAGAAGGCTTTGAGTTAAAGGGAAGATCGAGATCCAAGTGGCTTGCATACAACATGGCTATGCGTGCCAAGGTTTTCGATGACTGGACCGATCTGAAGCTCACTAACAACCCCGATGCCATCGTGTTCCATATCGGATGCGGGCTGGACAGCAGGTGCCTGAGATTGAAACAGCCGTATAAATGCTGGTACGACTGTGATTTTCCGGACGTTCTTGAAGTGAGAAAACAATACTATCAGGAATCTTCCTCATATCACATGATGGCGCTTGATGCGACTGACACGGAGCAGATAAAGGAACTTCCTGAAGGAGATACGGTAATCGTCGTTCTCGAAGGGATCTCAATGTATCTGACAAATGGGCAGCTTAAGGGACTTATCGCTGCACTGCGTCATAAGTATCTTTACGTGCATATCCTTCTCGATGTTTATACTGAATATGGTGCGAAAGCATCGGAACGCAAGAACCCGATCAATGATGTCGGAGTTACCAAGGTATACGGCGTAGACGACATTGACGATATTTGTGAAGGGACCGGGGTTATGAAGATAGCCGAGCACTCATTTACCCCCAAGCGCCTTGTTGAAGAACTGAAGCCCTCGGAAAGAGGCTTTTTCAAACTGCTGTTTACGGGAAAGACTTACGGCAGGATCTACAGGCTTTTTGAACTGAAAAGCATTTGAAATCAAGCATTTCATGGAAACTCCACCAATGGTTGGGAAGCCCTGAAATGAGCGATTGGAGGCAACTCAACCTTTAGTTCGTGGTAAAATATCCGAGGCTGATTTATTGTCCGTGGTGAAAGGAGGTTTCCCTCAAAAATGGATCAGGTCAAGATCGGAAAGTTCATAGCTTCATGCAGAAAAGAGAAGGGATTAACCCAGGCTGTTCTCGCGGAAAAACTCGGTATTACGGATCGAGCGGTATCCAAGTGGGAGAACGGCAAGAGCCTTCCCGATGCATCGATAATGCTCGAGCTTTGCAAGATCTTGGAAATAGACGTAAACGAGCTCCTGACCGGGGAACACGTCACCATGGAAAACTATAAGGATAAGGCAGAAGAGAATCTTCTTGAGATGCGCACGGCGGTGGAGAAAAGAAACAAGCTCCTTCTCCAGGTCGATATAGCGATGTGCGTGGCAGGCGTAATGCTGATGATCTTATTGAGTCTGGTCGGCTCATACTTATGCAAACAGGGTCAGCTCGTAATCGGGTATATATTGATGTTTTCGCAGTTTATATTAGTGATCCCCATGTTGTATTTCAGCATAAAGATCGAACACGATGCCGGTTACTATGAATGCCCGAACTGCGGTGAGCGTTATGTGCCGACGATGAAAGAAACGATATTTGCCCCGCACATGGGTTGGAATAAAAAACTCAAGTGCCCTTACTGCGGACAGAAGGCATATCACAAAAAGGTCATCTCGAAGACGAAAGGAGGCAACTGATGAATAGTGGTACAGTATCGAATCAGACGTTTGTAATGCTGGGCGTCGGAGCGGCAATTTTCCTGGTTGTCCCTGTAGTCATTGCGATCTTATGGAAGAAAAAGAAGAAAGAACCGTTCACGACTATCCTTATCGGTGCGGCAACGTTCATGGTTTTTGTCATTGCCGAGAAGATAATCCAGAGTTTTTTCATCATGGATTCCACTCCTATGGGTGCCTTTATCAATGCGCGGCCGCTCCTTTGGGCTTTCACCGTGGGATTCTTCCCGGGGATCTTTGAAGAGACCGGACGTCTTGTTGCGTTCAAGACTCTTCTTAAGAAAAGAACGCAAAGAGAAACCTCGATCTCTTACGGTATCGGTCACGGAGGCCTTGCAGAAGTGTCGATCATCATGACATACACGATGATCTCATATATCGCTTTTGGCGTCCTGATTAATACGGGAATGTTCAATGAGATACTCGATCAGGCCCGTGAACTGGCTCCGAAGCAGCTTGCACAGATGGAGGGCATTGGCACACAGCTCACGGAATTCTCAATTATTACGCTGCTCATCATTATGTTTGAGAGGGTATTTGCGGTGTTTTACCACATTGGAGCTTCAATCCTCGTATTCTATGCATGTAAGGACAAGAAGAAGTTCTGGCTCTATCCGCTTTCTGTCGTTATCCACGGTCTTATCGACACGATGGGCGGAATTGCTTTAGCCAAAGTTGTTGAGATTCCCGATCTGGCTTTTGAGGGATTGTTTGCGGCAGCTGCTCTTGTCACTTTCTTATGTGCTTACTTCCTGCTGTACAGGAAAGACAAAGCGAAGGCTTTGCCTGAAGAACCAGTTACGCAAACTGTATCGTAAATCTCTCGGGATCGATCTGATACAGCTCTTCACCGAGTTTATCGCTTATCTCTATCAGCATGCGCTCGTAAGTGCACTGAAGGGGAGAGACCAGATTCTCATCGCCTGTATTCATCCTGTTGGCGCAGCCGCAGGAATTGGTGCATCGCTTGATCAGATCACATCCGGCGCAAGTCATCGGAACTGAAGATTTCTTTGCCAGTTCCATGACTTTTGCGTCATTGATCCCGTCGAAAACATTGCCAAGCAGATAATGCTCATCTCCGATAAAGGAAGTGCAGGGATAGAGGTCGCCGGAAGGCGTTACCGGCATCTGTCTTACGCCCAGATGGCAGCGCTCGGCGGGGTTCTTGCCCCTTATGCAGTCTCTGATCTTGGAATCGATTGCTGACATATAGAAACTGTCTTTTTTGATGAAGAGTTCTTTTAAGTATTCCACCGTCAGCTCTAGCTGCGTCCTCAACAGATCAAGGTCACTGTCGGTCCAGTTGACTTTCCTGCCGTACGCAATAACGAAAGAGACTTTATTGAAGCCAAGGTCGTGAAGATATCTGACTGATTCGGCGTAGTAAGGAACTGCCTGCGGTGCGATGGTCGCAAGTGCCACCGAATCGGGCATATAAGAAAGAAGGAGTTTGGCCTTCTCTTCGACTACATGAGAAGTGGCTTTTCCATTTGCAAAGACTCTGCAGATGTCCTGCGCTTTGCCGTCAAATGAGAGACCGATCCCCATTTTCGAGCTCTTGGCACGCTCAAGGAACTCTTCATCTAGTAGTGTGCCGTTGGTTGTCATCTTGCACTCAAAAGGCATGCCCGTCTTTTGGGATTTCTCTTCACAATAATCCAGGGCCTTATAGATAAGATCTTTTTTGAGAAGGGGTTCGCCGCCGAAAAAGCACAGACCGGCGCGCGTGCCTTTTGAGAACGCAAGATCACATGCCCTAAAGAGGACCTCAGGGGTCATGTCTTTAGGGCATTTCTCGCGGATGCAGTAGCTGCAGTCCAAATTGCAATTATCTGTCAGATGCAGCGTCAGATTCATGCTAGTCGTCAAGATCCACGTTGTTAGGTACTATTCCTGCGGTTATTACGGAATTTACAGAGGGTTTAGTTGACTCGGTAGGATCAGTATCAGCGACCTCTCCGTCGAGTCTGACTTCAGTAGTCTCTGTCGGCCTGACGTCAATGTCACCCGCATAATCGAGCGGCTTGCCGTTGTTCGGATCTGTGCAGCCGGAAACTGACATAGCCATCATAGCAGCTGCAATTCCTATGGCATAAAGTGGTTTCTTATAGTTTTTGGACGGTGTAATCTTCATTTCCTTATCCTCCTTTTTGCACCTTCTAACCTATATACAGATCAAAGGTGAAAAAAGTTGCAGATCAGCACGTGCCGGTTACGTCGTAATAGTTGCCTCCGACGGGAAGTTCCATTGACTTGACGAGGTAGCAGAGCTTGCCCTTGTTGTTAACATATGCGCTGGCCTTGCTCAAAGTGCTCTTGCTGTATGCCTTGGCATAAGCTTTCTTGTCCATTGTATGGTACTTGTACTTCTTCCAGTATTTCTGGATCGCCTTCTTGGCTCTTGATTCGAAAGAACTGACCTTGATGCCCAGAGCATTCAAGAATGCCGTTCTTGAGAGTTTCTTGCCGGTCTCTCTTGAAATGTTGTATACGAAATGGTCGTTTTCTTCCCAGTCCGTATCGAAATCGACAGTGACTAAGATCGAGACATAGTTCTTGCCGATGTGGTAGATGTATTTAACCTTATGCTTCTTGGCATTGGAAGCGAGATCCTTTTTGATCTGATTGTTGACGGCGCTTGTATCAACACCTTCAATCGTGACCTTGGGATAGCTTGAAGTTACCTTGCCGAGATACTTGGTCTTGAAGGTCTTCTTATAGGCACTGGTGACCTTGGTCTTGCCGTAGGTCTTCTCTGTGGGAGCTGCAGCAGATGTTCCGGACGTCTCATCAGGTCCTTCGGTATCAGCCGGTTCAGTGTTGTCGGGCTCTGTCGCATCGGGCTCTGTCGCATCGGGCTCGTTCGTAGCCTCGGTAGTATCGTCATCGCCGGTGTCGGGAATGACCGAATCGTCATCATCCTTGGAGACTCTTATGCCGTCATCTTCGGTCTTGAAGATCTCTCTGTCGTCTTCGGTGTTTTTGCGGTCGTTGTCATTCTCTTTATAGTAATCATCAGGATTGTCAACGGGCAGTGCACCGTTGCCGTTGCATCCGGAAATGATACCGGCGGTAAGCGACAGGATAAGGAGAATGGCGGATATCTTCGCGATATGTTTTTTCATAATACACCTCCGTCATCTGGACTGGCTTAAAGTGTGAACTGATATGTATATATAATCGCACAATTACGACATGTAGTCAGTATTTCAAATGTTAATATAGAAATAAGATTTCTTTAACGTGAGAGGAGAAAGACGCCATGTTCGATTTCAAGTATTACACACCCACTAAAGTCATTTTCGGAAAGAATACGGAGAGTCAGGTTGCTGACCTTATAAAGGAGTTTGGCGGAACGAAGGTCCTCATTCATTACGGCGGCGGCAGCGTCGTGCGTTCGGGCCTTTTGGACCGCGTTAAGAATACATTGGATCAGGCCGGCATCAGTTATGTAATACTCGGCGGCGCAGTTCCCAACCCGCATCTCGGTCTGGTTTACGAAGGAATTGAACTGTGCAGGAAAGAGAACGTCGATTTCCTTCTGGCTCTTGGCGGAGGAAGTGCCATTGATTCTGCAAAAGCCATGGGTTACGGTCTCGCGAACGAAGGCGATGTCTGGGACTTTTACGATTATAAGCGTCAGGCCAAAGCCGGCATTCCCTTGGGCGTTATCCTGACGATCGCGGCAACCGGCAGCGAGATGAGTGACTCTTCGGTAATCACCAAAGAGGAAGGCCTTGTAAAGCGCGGCTACAGCAGTGACTACGGCCGTCCGAAGTTTGCCATCCTTAATCCCGAGCTTACCATGACGCTTCCCGATTATCAGACGGCCTGCGGCTGCACTGACATCATGATGCATACGATGGAGAGATATTTCACCAACGGCGGCAACATGGAGATCACTGACGCGCTTGCAGAGGGACTCTTGCGCACTGTTAAAGAGAATGCCGTTATCCTTAGAGACGACCCTAAGAACTACGATGCCCGTGCGGAAGTCATGTGGGCCGGAAGCCTTGCACATAACGGCCTTACCGGCTGCGGCAATGACGGTGGCGACTGGATGACCCATAAGCTCGAGCATGAACTCGGCGGTTTGTACGATGTTGCGCACGGCGCAGGCCTGGCGGCGATCTGGGGTTCATGGGCGCGATACGTCTATAAGAACTGTCTGCCGAGATTCAAGAGATTTGCCATCAAAGTAATGGATGTCAAGGACGAAGGCACTGATGAGGAAATAGCTCTCAAAGGCATCGAGGCCATGGAAGACTTCTACAGAAGCATCAATATGCCTACAAACCTCAGAGAACTTGGCGTTAATCCGACTGAGGAAGAACTTGCTCTCATGGCACATAAGTGTGCCGTTGGCGTTGGCGGCGAGATGGGCTCTGCAAGAGTCTTGAATGAAAAAGATATGCTCGCCATTTTCACGTCGAGCATATAAGAAGCAAGTTTCAATAAGTTTTTCAGCTTTGTGCTGCAGCTTC
>JAEEGJ010014693.1_pt1 | contig 18494 bp, 17 predicted proteins | sample 8958761 | NCBI WGS metagenome assembly JAEEGJ01 (sample SAMN16246546, study PRJNA631951) | gut metagenome | biome: gut microbiome; feature: rumen; material: RS-attached | host: Bos | place: Iran: Karaj | collected 2018-10
GCCGCCCTGGATGCGCACGACGACCGCGCCGCTCTGCAGCGCGAAGCTGTAGCCCATCTGGGACGTGAACAGATCGATCGCGCCCGCGTCGGTGTGATAGGTATTGACCGCCCAGAACGTGAATTTGTCCTTGCCGCGGAATATGGCGGAAACCGCGACGTTCACGCGGTCGATCAGATATTTGCCGTCTTCGGTGACCCCCAGAAGCACGTTCTTTCCGGAGCCGCGGCTGATCACTTCGCCGCCGCTCATGAGCATGCCCATGATCTGGGCGCAGTTATCCGGGTAAGACAGCGTCTTCCCACCGTTATAATACGCATTGAACAGCGCGCCGTTGACGGACGCCGTCAGCGTGCCGGGCATCGCGTTCGCTTTCGCGACGTGGTCCGCGGCCGGCATGTCCTTGTTGACGCTGTTCTGCCCTGTCGTGATCACGGCGCCTACCGTGCCGGAAGCAGGGATGGTCACGGCGTTGCCCGCGTTCCCGCCGATCGTGATGGCGTAGGAATTCGCGGCGTACGACGGCTGGCCGCACAGCGGCAGAGCCAGCGCGATGCAGAGCAGGATCGCAAACAGTCTGCGGTAGATCTTCATAGAACACCTCCCGGGCACCGTTACGTGCCCTTCTGTCTACAATATACTGCAGAAAACGCAAAAAATACAAGAGCGGCTTCTGCGCAAAAGCCGCTCTCATGTTTTTCTGTCCTTTAGCTAAAAGTCTTTTACGATCTATCCTATTCCTCGGATACTACCTCTTTGCCGTCATAATAACCGCAATTGGGGCAAACTCTGTGAGGAAGCTTGGGCTCGTGGCACTTCGGGCATAAAGATAATGCCGGTGCGGACTTTACCATATTCGCAGATTTTCTGCTGGATGTCTTAGCTGAGGAAGTTCTTCTCTTAGGTACTGCCATGTGGAACACCTCCTTCTCTAGAAAAATTAACTATTAGAGTATAGTGAAACTCCAAAAGTTTGTCAAGGATTACTTTCCGGTGACGATCTCGTAGGTATCCTTGGCGATCATCAGCTCTTCGTTCGTCGGGATGAGCAGGATCTTGACCTTGCTGGAATCCTTGGAAATGACGGTATCCTTGCCGCGGACGTTGTTGCGCTCGTCGCACAGTTCGATGCCCAGGTTCTCCATGCCTTCGCAGATGGCCTTTCTCATGGTGATGCCGTTCTCGCCCAGACCTGCGGTGAAGACGATCGCGTCGCAGCCGTTCATCTCGGCCATGTAGGCGCCGATGTAGCTCTTGACTCTGTGCGCATAGACCTTCAGCGCGGTGGCAGCCTGTTCGTTGCCTTCGTTGGCGGCGTTCTCCACGTCGCGGAAGTCGGAGGAAACGCCGGACAGGCCGTAGACGCCGGATTCCTTATTGATGACCTTGTCCATCGCGGCCAGGTCCTTGCCTTCCTTCGCGGCTACGAAGCCCAGGATGGCGGGATCGATGTCGCCGCAGCGGGTGCCCATCACGAGGCCTGCTACCGGAGTGAAGCCCATGGAGGTGTCGAAGACCTTGCCGTTCTTGACGGCTGCCAGGGAAGCGCCGTTGCCCAGGTGGCAGGTGATGATCTTCAGATCTTCGGGCTTCTTGCCCAGCATCTCGGCGGCCTTCATGGAGACGTATCTGTGGGACGTTCCGTGGAAGCCGTAGCGGCGGACGCCGTACTTGGTATAGTACTCATAGGGCAGCGCGTAGAGATAGCTCTCTGCGGGCATGGTCTGATGGAACGCGGTGTCGAAGACGCCGACCATCGGAGTCGTGGGCATGAGCGCCTTGCAGGCTGCGATGCCCTGCAGGTTCGCGGGGTTGTGCAGCGGAGCCAGGTCGATGCATTCTTCCAGCGCCTTGATGACGTCGTCGGTGATCAGGACGGAACCCGCATACTTTTCGCCGGCGTGTACGACGCGGTGACCCACTGCGCCGATCTCATCCATGGACTTGGCGACGCCGTGATCCGGGTCGGTCAGGGCGTTCAGCACGTGGCCGATGGCGTCCTTGTGATCCTTCATCGGAGTTTCCAGGACCCACTTGTCCATGCCGATCTTCTCGTGCTTGATCACGGAGCCTTCGATGCCGATTCTCTCGACCAGGCCTTTGCACAGGAGTTCTTCGTTCTCCATCTCCAGGACCTGATACTTCAGGGAAGAGCTGCCGCAGTTGATGACTAATACTTTCATACGCTTTGTTCTCCTTTAGCTTTTAAGAAATTGGTATTTCGTTTAAACAACATAAATCACAGAGGCAGGAGCGCTGCCTCTGTGAAACATTATAATTCAACTATTCCCTGTTTGCAACACGCGGACTGCGGGGCATTTCCCAAGCGTCGTGGTCCGTATGCAGCAGCTTGTGGGACTTGTGGCCCAGCGGCTTCTGGAAGTACTCTTCGTACATGCGGATGACGTCCGGATTCTCGTGGGAGAATCTCAGTTCGCTCTTCTCGTCCAGTTCGCGCAGGTAGCCGCCGCGGGTCTCCGCCAGCTCTCTGCCGCCGTGGATGGGCTGACCGCCGCCGCCGGCGCAGCCGCCGGGACAGGCCATGATCTCCACGAATTCGTACTCCACTTCTCCCCTGCGGATGGCTTCCACGATCTTTCTCGTATTGCCGAGGCCGGAAACGACTGCGCAGCGCAGCTTCTTGCCCGCCACTTCGTACGTCGCTTCCTTCCATCCGTCCATGCCGCGCATCTCGGGGAACGCGTCGGGGCTGGGGTTCTCGCCGGTCGCGAGGAACACCGCGCTTCTGAGCGCCGCCTCCATGACGCCGCCGGTCGTGCCGAAGATGACGGCAGCGCCCGTGCCTGAGCCCAGAGGCGAATCGAACTGGTCTTCCTTGAGTTCCTCGGGACGGATGTGGTCCGCGCGGATGAGCCGCACCAGTTCTCTCGTCGTCAGCGAGATATCCACGTCGGGATCGCCGCAGGCGTCGTTCATGCCGGGGATCGCGCACTCGTGCTTCTTCGCCGTGCAGGGCATGACGGAAACGCAGAAGATCTTGCGCGGATCTACGCCGATCTTTTCGGCGAAATAACTCTTCGCCACAGCGCCGAACATCTGCTGCGGGCTCTTCGCCGTGGACAGCTGGCCGGTCATGTCCGGATACTGGGACTTCAGGAAGCGCACCCAGCCCGGGCAGCAGCTCGTGAACATCGGGAACTTATAGACGCCGCGCTTGGCGAGACGGGCCAGCAGCTCGCTGCCTTCCTCCATGATGGTGAGGTCCGCGGAGAAATTCGTATCGAACACGTAGTCGAAACCGAGCTTGCGGATGGCGGACACCATGCGCCCCGGCGTCGCTTTCTTCTTATCGATGTTCCAGTATTCCGCCCAGGCGGTGCGGACCGCCGGAGCGACCTGGATGACCGTGATCTTGTCGGGGTCAGCCAGCGCTTCGAGCACGACGGCCGTGTCGTCCCGCTCGCGCAGCGCGCCCGTCGGGCAGTGCGTGATGCACTGGCCGCAGATCGTGCAGTCGGAATCCTTGATGCTGCGGTTGTGGGACACGTCGATATTCGTACGGGAACCCGTACCTTCGATATCCCAGATATGCATATCCTGGATCTTATCGCAGACCTGCACGCAGCGCATGCACTTGATGCATTTCGCCATATCGCGCACCAGGGGGAAGCTCTTGGGCCAGGCGGCGTCCTTTACTTCTCTGCGGTACGTCTGCTGCAGGATGCCCAGGTCGTTCGCCACCGTCTGCAGCTCGCAGTTGCCGGAGCGCACGCAGGTGGCGCACAGGCAGTCGTGCTGGGACAGGATGAGTTCGACGACAGTCTTGCGGGCTTTGCGCACCCGGGGGCTGTTCGTGTAGACCACCATGCCCTCTTCCACCGCGGTGTTGCACGAAGCTTCGAGCTGGCGCTTTCCTTCGATCTCCACGATGCAGACGCGGCAGGCGCCGATCTCGTTGATGCCCTCCAGATAGCAGAGCGTGGGAATGTGGATGCCCACCGTCTCCGCGGCTTTCAGGATGGTCGTGCCCTCTTTGACTTTAACGGGCAGATTGTCTATCGTCAGTTTTACCATTCTCTTAACCTCCCGCCCTTAAAGACGCCGTATCCGAAGTGGTCGCAGCGCAGGCATCTGTTCGTCTCCTGCAGCATCTCTTCTTCGGTCATGCCTTCCTCGATGCACTGGAAATCGCACTTTCTGACCTGCGGGTCGCGCTCGTGCATCTCTACGCGGCCGCAGGGATCCTTGTCGCCCATGCTGGGCTGCGGGATCTCCACGTCGTGGGAGATCGTGTGCTTGAAGCCCAGGTATTCGTCGATGTTGGCCGCCGCGACTTTGCCCGCCGCGATGGCGCGGATGACGGTAGCGGGACCGGTGACGCAGTCGCCGCCGGCGAACAGTCCTTCGGACACGCCGACGCCGCCCAGATCCATGGCTTCGAAGTTGCCTCTCTTGACGGGGATGCCGGCCTTCTCGAATTCATGGGACTCGATGCCCTGACCGATGGATACGATGATCAGATCCGCCGGGATGCGCTCCTCGTCCAGTTTGGAATCCGCCGGAGACGGCCTGCCGTTCTTCACCTTGGAGATGATCTGCGGCTTGACCCACAGCGCGACGGCCTTGCCGTCCTTGTCCGCTTCGATGCGGGCCGGAGCCTTCAGCGTCTCCATGACCACGCCTTCCGCGATGGCGCCTTCGACTTCCTCCGCCAGCGCGGTCATATCTTCCTGACGTCTTCTGTAGACGCAGGTGACCTTCTTGGCGCCCAGACGGACGGAACTTCTGACCACGTCCATGGCCACGTTGCCTCCGCCGATGACCACGATATTCTTACCCTTGAAATCGGGATAGTTGTCGTCGCCGATGGCGCGCAGCATCTCGACGGCCGAGATGACGTTCTTGCTGTCTTCGCCTTCGATGCCGATCTTCTTGTCGATGTGGGCGCCGATGGCGATATAGATCGCGTCGAACTTCTTCTGGATCTGCGAGATGGGCATATCCTTGCCGATGCTGACGCCCGTCTTCACCTTGATGCCCGTGGACAGAATGTGCTTGATCTCGTCATCCAGTCTCTCTCTGGGCAGGCGGTATGCCGGAATACCGTAGCGGAGCATGCCGCCCAGCTTTTCTCTCTGCTCGTACACGGTCACGTCGTGACCCATGATCGCCAGATAATAGGCCGCGGAAAGTCCGCCGGGGCCGCCGCCGATGACCGCCACCTTCTTGCCGGTGGGATCTGCCAGCTTCGGCACGTAATCGTTGGAGATATGATCCGCCGCGAAGCGCTTGATGCCGCGGATGTTGACGGAGTCGTCCAGCATATTGCGGCGGCAGCGGTTTTCGCAGGGGTGTTCGCAGATGAACGCGCACGTCGTGACGAACGGGTTGTCCTGACGGATCAGGCGCACCGCGTCGTCGTAGCGCTTCTGGCCGACCAGCGCGACGTAGCCCGGGATATCCACGTGAGCCGGGCACTGGGAAACGCAGGGAACCGGCTGGTTGAGGGTCGCGGTGCAGCGGTTGTGCTGGATGTGTTCGATATAGTCGTCGCGGAATCCCTTGACCCCTTTCAGGACCATTTCCGCCGCTTCGTAGCCGATGGCGCAGTCCGCGGTATCGTAAATGGTCTGGGCCGTATCTTCGATCAGCTGCAGCGTGTCCATGTCGGCGTTGCCGGACAGGACGTCATCCAGCAGGTTGCCCAGCTGAGCGAGGCCGATGCGGCACGGCGTACACTTGCCGCAGGTCTGCGCATGGCACAATTTCAGGAACGATGCCGCCATATCCACCGGGCAGAGTCCCGGGGGGCTGGCGATGATGCGCCTCTCCAGGTCCTTGTACAGCATTTCCACTGTGGTCTGGGCCTGGCTGGGCGTGATGATGCTCAATCTGCTCAATTGGTTCGACCTCCCCTGTAAATTACAAAAACATGCATACAAAAATGCATGTTAATTATATAACGATATGGTGTAAACAAGAAGAAATATTCTGTGAGTTAGTCATTGCTAACTTTTAATTCCGTATTATTTTCGGTATATTCACCAAATCAGAAGAATTATACGGCGTGCGCCCGTTCAAAAGGCCATAGACTTCCGACGCGCGCATATCCAGCAGAAGATTGGACGGAGCGCCGCCCTTTCCCCAGTCTTCCTTGCCCGGATTCACGACGATCCTGGCGAGAGATTTCTCCCTCGCTTCGGAGATCAGCCCAGCGCCGGTCTCGTTGAACGCGAGCACGCGCACGTAGGCCGGTTCCAGCAGCAGATTCGGGAGATGGTTTCTCGTGATGCCCAGCAGGATCTGCGTCAGGATGCGGCGGACGCGGCTCTCCGGATAGCGCTTGCTGCGGATGCGGTCCACGAGATCTTTGTACGACCGCGCCTTGCGGATCTCCCTGCGGACGACGTTCTCCAGCCCTTCCGAAACGCCGGGCGCGGAAATGATCGCGGACAAAGACAGCTGCGGGATCTCGTAGCGCAGCAGATCCATCATCTTGTCCTCCATGTCGGGCATAAAACTGTAATTATCGAGCGCTTCGTACGTATAGGACGGCACTTCGTCCTGAATGTCCTCCAGAACCGCTTCATACTCCAACATCATGCGGATCGACTCGCCGCTGGAATAATACTCCGTGATCTCCCCGCTCTTATGGGCGGCGCCGACCCGCTTCACCGCATAGGGTTCCAGGCCGAAATCCGTCTGTTTCAGCTGTTTTACGTATTCGAGGCCCAGGATATCGTTCGAGGCCGGAAAGTCCGGGAAATCGGCGATCTCGGGCCCCAGAACGGCTCTCAGCGCGCGGGCATAGGCGGTCCCGAAGGGACGGCCGGCTTCCATCTGCCCTTTCAGCGCCTTGCGGAACGCGTCGTCCTCCTTCAGCGCCAGCTCCGCCGCTTTTTCCAGCAGCGGCAGGTTTCCCGTTTCCGAGCCGAAGCACAGATGGGTCACCACGTTCAGAAGGCCGAGCGTGCGGCATCCGCCGTAGGCGAATTCCCTGGCGGCGTTCACCGCGCAGCAGACCGGCAGCTCCACGACCAGGTCCGCGCCGCCCTTTACGGCCAGCTCCGCTCTGGCGAACTTGTCGAGGATAGCGGGTTCCCCCCGCTGGATGAACTGTCCGCTCATCACGCAAACAACGGCCCGGGGAGCGAGCTCCCTGCGGACCGTGTCGATCAGATAGCGGTGACCGTTATGAAACGGATCGAATTCTGCGATGATGCCTGCGACAGACACAAGTCACCTGCTTACTGGGTCTTTTCGACCTGAGATTTGTAGATCTGCTCCTTGACTTCGCTTCTGGAAGAGGCGATGTTGGCGTTGATCTTTTCGAACGTCGCCTGCAGGTCGTCGTACATATCGGTGAAGTACGTCGCGTACATCTGGTCCACCTTCTCCTGCAGGTTGTACAGCATGGAATCGGTGTAGTCCAGGATGGACATCTTCATGACCTGGGAATTCTCCTGTGCGATGCGAAGGATCTCGTCCGCTCTGGCCTTGGCCTTGACGGTGATCTCGTCGTTCTCGACGAGGGCGTCCGCCTTCTGGCGCGCTTCGTTCAGGATGGATTCGTACTCCGCCTTCGCTTCGTCCAGGATGCGCTGTCTCTCGTTCTTGATCCACTGCGCCTGCTGGATCTCATCGGGCAGTTCCAGACGGATCTCCTTCACGATCTCTCTGACTTCGTTGGGATCGACCATGACCTTGCGTACGACGGGTACGGATGACGCGACTTCGATGATCTCGTCCAGTTCGTCCAGTAATTCTAATACTTTCATGAAATACCCCCTACTTCTCGTATTTCTTCGCGACTATATCCAATACGTTGGCCGGCACCCATTCGCTGATATCGCCGCCGAGGCTGGCCACTTCCTTTATCATCGTGCTGCTCAGGAACGACCACTTCGGGTCGGTGAACAGGAACACTGTCTCCGTATTATTATACAAATAAGCGCTGCCCTGCGCTATAGGCATTTCGTAATTAAAGTCCGCCGTGTTGCGCAGGCTGCGCACGTCGGCCGTGAAGCTGTGGGCGTTCACGTAATCCGCCCGCAGTCCGTCGATGCGCACGACTTTTACGTTCGGCATGTCCGCCGTCAGCTCTTCGATGAGGGCGACGCGCTCTTCCGGGGTCAGCAGCGACTTTTTCGAAAAATTGACGGTCACGGCGACCGTAAACTCGTCGTACATCTTCGCGGCCCTGCGGATAATATCCAGATGCCCGTTGTGGATGGGGTCGAACGACCCTGCGAATATGGCTGTTCTCATCTCTTACTCTCTCTCGTAGATCGTGACGCCCGTCGCGCCGTAGCGGCGGTCCTTGATACAGGTAAATCCGTACAATTCCCCCGGCAGCACGTCCTTGTGGCGGTGTTCGCAGACGACGACGGTGCCCGGTCTGCAGTTGCCGGCTTCGTCGATGGCCTGCAGCGCCTCGGGGATGCTTCGGTCCGCGTACGGCGGATCCAGGAAGAAGATATCCACGGTCTCCTTCACCCGACGGATGTTGCTGCGGAAGTCGCCGGACAGAAACACGCAGCGGTCCGTGACCCCGCACAGGGACGCGTTCTCCCGGCACAGCGCCAGGCTCTCGCGGGAACTGTCGGAGAAAAACACTTTCGACGCGCCGCGGCTGATGGCTTCCAGCCCAAGATTGCCGGAACCCGCGAACACGTCCATACAGACGGGCGCGTCTTCCAGCCAGGGAAGCAGCATGCTGAATACGGCTTCTTTTACTTTATCGCTCGTCGGTCTGACGTCGTCCGTTTTCGGGGACTTCAGCCGCCGGCCTTTCAATTCTCCTGCGATGATCCTCATAATAAATTGATTATAGTATAAGTTCCCCTGCCGTGGCAAATGTTTGGTCGATTTTTGCCTTCAGTCCCGCGTTCTCCGGTCTGTCGAGCCCCGGATCCTCCGCGAGGAGCTCCTGGGCGTCGGCGGCGGCCTTTTCGATCACCTTGACGTGCCGCACCGGGTCCGCCAGCTTCAGCTGGGGCAGGCCGTGCTGCCGGAAGCCGAACAGTTCGCCGGGTCCGCGCATCTCCAGGTCCTTTTCCGCGATGTAGAAACCGTCGCTGCTCTCGCACATCGTCTCCGCCCTCATGCGGGCGACGTCGCTGTCCTCGCCGGTGACGATCAGGCACCAGCTCTGTTCGCTGCCGCGTCCGACGCGTCCTCTCAGCTGGTGCAGCTGCGCCAGGCCGAAACGCTCCGCGTTCTCGATGATCATGACGCAGGCGTTCGGCACGTTGATGCCGACTTCGATGACGACCGTAGACACGAGCACGTCCGTCTCGCCGCGGTAAAACGCTTCCATCACCGCGTCCTTCTCCGCCTGTTTCATGGCGCCGTGCAGCAGCGCGAAACGGATGGACGGATACTGTGCCTGCAGTTCGTCGAACAGGCTTTCCGCGGAGCGTCCCTCGATGCTCTCGGAATCCGCGATCAGCGGCGCCACGATATAGCCCTGCCGCCCTTTCGCGACCTGCTGTTCCAGGATATCGTAAGCCTTCTGCCGGTTTTCCTCGTCGAAACGCCTCGTGATAATGGGCTGCCGGCCGGGAGGCAGTTCGTCGATGACGGAGATGTCCAGGTCGCCGTACAGCACGACAGCCAGCGTCCGCGGGATGGGCGTCGCGGTCATGACGAGCACGTCCGGGCTTTCGCCCTTGGCGGTCAGCAGCTGCCGCTGGTTGACCCCGAACCGGTGCTGTTCGTCCGTGATGACCAGCCCCAGCGCCTTGAAATTCACTTTTTCCGAGAGGATCGCGTGGGTGCCGACCACGACGTGCGCTTCGCCGCTTTCGATGGCGGCCAGGATCTTTTTCCGCTCCGACGCCTTCTGGGACCCGGTCAGGAGCACGACGTTCACGCCCAGCCCTTCGAAATCCCGCGTGAGCGTTTCCAGGTGCTGCGCAGCCAGCAGTTCCGTCGGCGCCATGAAGGCCGCCTGATAGCCGCTGGACACCGCTTTCAGGATCGCGCACTGGGCCACGGCCGTTTTGCCCGAGCCTACGTCGCCCTGGATCAGCCGGTTCATGGCGACGGGGGATTCCATATCGGCGCGGATCTGCTGCAGGCTGCGCTTCTGCGCGTTCGTCAGTTCGTACGGAAGTCTTCTGACGAATTCCTCGTCCAAACTGCCGGTAAAAGCGATGCCTTCCCGTCCGCTTCCGAACCTGTCTTTGCTGAGCAGCAGCGCCGTCTTCAGGTCGAACAGTTCTTCGTATACCAGGCGGTAGCGCGCCTGGGCGTATTCGTCCCTGCCTTTGGGATAGTGCACGTTCTCCAGGGCGAATTCCAGGCCGCAGAGATTGGCTTTTTCGATGACGGACGCGGGCAGCGTCTCGCCTTCGCCGGAGAACTGACCCTCCGCCAGTTCCAGCGCCAGGCGGGAGAACCGGCGCATCTCCTTCTGGGTCACGCCCCTCGTGAGCGTGTAGACCGGCAGGATGCCCGTCTGCGCGTCGTCGTCCGCCTTGCTGAACGCGGGCTGGAACATGGCCGCCCGGCCCTTCTCCAACTTCACCTTGCCATAGAAGCGGTATTCCTCTCCTACGGTGAACGTCCGGCCCATAAAACCGGCCATAAAGAAGATGATATCCAGCCTGCCGGTGGTGTCTTCCGCCAGCACGTGGAACGTGCGCTTTCTGCCGAAACCCCGGCCCATGCGGGCCTGGATCACCCGGGCGCAGACCAGACATTTCTCCCCGTCCTGCAGATCCGCGATCTGTTTCTTCGTGCGCAGGTCCTCGTAATCCCTGGGAAAGTCCCACAGCATGTCGGAAAGACGGAAAATGCCTGCTTTCGCAAAGCAGGCTGCCTTTTTCGGTCCGACCCCTTTCAGGTTTTCCATAGGGGAATTCAGTTCGATCTTCGTCACCGTACGGCTCATAGACTGATCTTTCTTGTGTTTACCATCTCGTGGAGATCCAGGGTCAGATCTCTCTTGACGATGTTTCTGTTCTTCGATACGGTTCCGGTGACCGCGATCTCGATGTTGCCGAGCGGCAATTCCAGCATCTCCGTGACGTCACGCGCGATGCGTTCCATCACGAGACCGCAGTTTTCCGTGATGCTTTCGCCCAGGCGGGACACCACGTACAGGCGGACGTAGAGCATGCCGTCCCGCATCTCCACCTTCTTTTCGGCGATGGCGTCGAATCCTCCGATCTTAACGAGAACGTCCGAAACGGCGCCTTTATAATTCGCAAGCCAAAGATTGCCTTCGACGGATTCGAAAGCGTGTTCGATGATCTGGTCTATGATCTGCCTGCTGATGGTCAGCGCGCCGAAACTGTTGTTGGATTGCGTCAGCATAGGTTTCCTCCGGGTTGAAAATATTGTATCATAAGCACGAAAAAAATTGTTGCTTAAGATGATTCTCTGTGGTAAAATATCACCTGTCTGAAATCACAGGCACCGCCTCGAAAGGCGTTAAAAGCTATAATTTTCAACCCTTTTCGGGGTACAAAGGAGGTTCAGAAAATGTCCAAAAAGTGCGATATTTGCGGCAAGGGCCAGGTATCCGGCAACAACGTTTCCCACTCCAACAGACACACCAGAAGAAAGTGGAACGCTAACATCCAGAGCGTAAGAGTCGAGGAAAACGGCACGGTCGTCAGAAAGAACGTCTGCACCAGCTGCATCCGCTCCGGCAAAGTCACGAGAGCTCTGTAAGAAACGAATGTAAAACCGCCTGATCGATCAGGCGGTTTTTTCATGCCTTATTCTTCCTCTTTCAGCACCCGGTATACGATCTCGATGGTGGGCTTCTTTCCCAGCATGTCGCGCACCTCCATGCGGAAGTCGTCCAGCTTCAGGCCCTTCTCCTTCGACCAGTCGTCGCGCAGGTACAGATTGGCGTTATCCACGGCGCCGCCCCACAGGAAGCCCAGCTTCGGCGTCACGACGGTGCTCGCGTACAGGCCTGCCGGCACCACGTATTCCTCTGTATCCTTTCCCGGCGTATGGCCGCCGACGAACAGGTCGCAGTTGCCTTTTGCGTCCGTATTCTCCAAGATGACGTAGCGTATGCCTCTGTCGCCGGACCGGGATGTGTACACCATCATCGGATGTTCCCATTCCGTTTCCGCCGAATAGACGTTCGAACGGACCCGGAGTCCGTACAGCGTGACCGTTTCTCTTTCCTTGCATTCTACCGGTACAGGTTTTCTCGCCATATTTTCTACTCTCTCCCGTAATACTCGCCGCTGAGGATCGCCATTTTGTGCAGATCCACGTAATAACCGTCCTTCTTGCCGCAGTGCACGGCGTTGCCTTCGTCTTTGAAGCCCAGGCTTCGGTACAGGTTCGAAGCTTCGTTGCCGGTCACGTAGTCCAGCGTGACCCGCTCCATGTGCTTCTCGTCGAAGCTGTACGCCAGCAGCGCTTCCAGCGCTTCTCTGCCCAGCCCTTTGCCCCGCAGGCTGTCCTCGCCGATGTAGATCCTCGTGATGTCCAGAGAATCGTAGTGCTCGTTGATGTCGCAGATGATGACGCGGCCGACGATCTTCCCGGTCTCTTTCAGCACGATGGTCCACTGTTCGCAGGTATCGTCGAGGCTCTTCTTGACGAAATCCGGCGCGATCTTGTTATAGTCCCAGTCCTTGCTCATGGTAAAGCCCTTGCGCACGCCTTCGGTGCCTTCCATTTCGGCGAAACGGACGCAGTCTTCGAAGACGGAGGGACGGATGATCAATCTTTGCGTTTCCATAGTGAACTCCTTAACATGAAATATTATAGCATTGAAAGCGGTTGAGGAAAACGCACAAAATCGTTATAATGAATTGTTTTCAAGCAGAAAGGTTATGAAATGGACGGTTACAAATTCACCAGAGACACGTACATGGATACATATAATACGGATATCGCAAGAAGAGCGACCGCAGGCGGCATCCTGCGGCAGTTCAACGAGACGGCGACGCAGAACATGTCCGCGTTCCGGCCCAGCTATGACGAACTGCTGGACAGCGGCCGCGCGCTGATGGTCTCCCGCATGGACATCGAGATCCTGGACCCTCCGTTTATGGAAGAGCCCATCCAGGTGAGCACCTGGCCCGTTCTCCCCAAAGGAGCGATCATCCGCCGCTGCTACGAAATGAGCAAGGACGGGGTCCTGCTGGCCAGAGCCAGTTCGGACTGGGCGCTCGTGGAGACCGCGAGCCGCAAGATCCTGCGCATGACCCCGGACACCTTCCCGAATTACAGATATGGAGATTACGTCAACTTATTCGACAAGAAGTTCCATATTTCCAAGGAAACCGCCGCGTCCATGGAAACGGCCGACACGCATAAGGTGACGCTGCGGGACTGCGACTGCAACGGTCACATGAACAACACGTATTATCTGGACGTGCTGTGCGACGCCATCCCGGAACTGTATGATTACGAACACCACTGGGTCAATTCCGTACGGCTGCACTTCGCAAAAGAAGCGCCGCTGGGATCGGAGATCACGCTGCGGCGCTGCAAAGACGGAGATACCTACCTCTTCCAGACTTTCCTGGAAGACGGCTCTCTGAATATCGAATGTCAGATCGGGATCGTCTAGAAGTTTCCGCTTCCGAAGACGCCCTTCAAAACGGTGGGTACAAACCCGCCTTTTTGTTTTGCGTAAGGTTTTCCGCCCAGGATGGTCTGCTCCACCTTCAGATGTTTCAGTTCAGAAGCGGGCGTCTCGTACGGATCGGCGGAAAGTACTGCCATGTCGGCGATCTTGCCGGCTTCCAGAGAGCCTCTCTCCTTCTCGTCGAACGTCGTCCAGTAACCGTTGTACGTGGACATGCGAAGAGCTTCCCGGACGGTCATGCGAAGCTCCGGATTGCTGTAGTTCACAGCCTTATCGATCCATACGATGGGATCCGGCGCCGTGCACGGGCCGTCGGAGCTGAAGGAAACGACGCAGCCCAAGTCCGTGAACGTTCTCGCGGGGTTCAGACTGGCCGCCCTTTCCCTGCCCAGGATCTCTTCGATATATTCCGCCGGTTCCTGCGCCCAGTTGTCGAACGCGACCTGCATGGGCAGCTGGATGTGGTAATCCATGCACACGTGTCTGCCCCATTCCGTCGTCAGGCAGGCGTGGATAATGCCGTGGCGGTGATCCTCTCTGGGAAAGTCGTCCAGCGCGGCCTTGATCCCTTTGCAGGCCTGATCGAACGCCCGGTCGCCGATGGCGTGCATTTCGATCTGCAGGCCGGCCCGGTTCGCCGCCTTGCAGAATTCGATCACCTGCTCGTCCGTGTAATACAGCACGCCCCGGTTGGTCGGGTCGTTGGCGTAGGGCTCGTATAGCGCCGCGTCCTGTGACCCGAAGCAGCCGTCCAGCGCGCAGCGGAAGCACCCGCCGATGCGGGGCAGCTTGCGCTTCGTCGCAGCGGAGATATCCATGGACTGCGGGAATACGCGGATCTGAAAGCCCGATTTTACAGACTTCGCGAACCATTTCTCCAGGCTGATGTCCAGGTCGCCGGGGAATCCAACGCCGGAGACCGTATGCACCATGCCGATGCCCCGCCCCGCTTCGAAATCCACGGCTTTCTGCATGCTCTTCACCAGTTCGGGGATCGCCACGGAGTTCGTGATATAGTCCGATACGGCGAAAAACGCTTCCTGGTTCATCTCGCCGGTGTCGGGATGATAGCCGCGCAGCTTGCTGCAGGCGTCCTTCACCTTCTCCAGCAGCACGGAGTTCACGACGCAGGCGTGGCCGTCGTATTTGACCATGAAAAACGGCTTGTCCGGGCAGACGCTGTCCAGTTCTTCCCGGGAAAGCAGCCGGCGTTCCCTGACGGAATACGGAGAGGCGCCGAACGCCACCAACGTCTTGGACTTCGAGCGCAGATAGAAATCCTTGGCCATCTTGATGATCTGCTCGTTGGAATCCGCCTCCATCACGTTCAGCCCCGCGTTGAAGATCGAAAACGACGCGAAGTGCTGATGGGTGTCGCAGAATGCCGGAATGAGCGCTTTTTCACCCAGGTCCTCCATCGGCGCATTCAGAAACTCGCCGGGCAGCGTATCGCCCACAAAGACGATGCGGCCGCGGTCCTCCACGAGGAACTGAAACACGTCATCGTTCGCGTTTACAGTCAGTATATTTCCCTTATAGACTTTCATGTTTGTTTCTCCTGTCTCAGAATTTGCCCAGCATCTCCTGCAGCTGCAGGATAGCCTCTTCCCGCGCGGCGGAATCCTCCCGCACGAGATCGCGGATGCGCGGATCGCGGATCAGGTGTTTCCAGACGGTCTCCGTCGCCTGCACGAAACTGTCGTTCAAAGGCGTCTGTTCGTCGATGAGCGGACACCGGTACGGCAGATCCAGGTCGTTGTAGACCAGGCTCATCTCACCGTCTTCGTTCAGATGGGGCGTCAGCGGAAAACTGCGGCATTGGATGGGCCGTTTTTCCCGCGGGCAATGCGGCGGCGTCTTGCAGTGCACAAAGTTGACGGTCTCCGGCCAGGAATCCGGAAAACCCAGTTCCTCCGCGGATTCTTCGGACCAGTCCAGCCATTCGTCGTCCGGACTGTGCAGCGCCTCTTCCCCGGGCAGCAGAAAAATGCCCATCTCCTCCCCGTCTTCGTAGGCGGAGGTGCAGCAGGCGGCGCCGCAGAGCGCGCCGCAGTCCGTATCCAGGGGGCTGACCCTGTCCAGCAGGCGGTAGATCGCCCGGAACGTTCTCTCCGTAGGTCTCTTCATGGTTTTATTGTATCACGACTTGCCGCAGTGCAGATTGATTTTCCGTTCTCTTTTATAGTATGATGACGGTATGGAAAGACATCTTGCGATCACAAAAGAATTGATGGCGCTTCTCGATGCGGATCCTTCGCTGAAGGCCCTGCTGGAGCGTTCCATTGCCGCGGCAGCCGCCGCCAATCCCAACACGGACACCAACCCGGCTCAGACCTTGGAGGAGTATTTCGATTTCGTCGACCGCGTCTCGACTGCCATGCCCTGGGAAGTCAACCCTTCCAGGCGCTACAGTTCGCTGTACTGGCGCATCGATCAGGGGATGGGCTGTTTCTATTTTATCTCGGATCAGCCTCTCGAAGAGCTGGAAGGCCTCGGTTATTACCACCCTTCCCTGATGTATCACGAGCCGTTCCGCAGCTGGATGAACCGCTTCGTTGCGGCCTGCGGGCAGTTTTTGGATATGCCGGCTTCCTGGAACGACGCGTATTACCGCAACGCCTTGGCAAATCCGGACTTCCACCTGAACGACGGAACGTACGAAGATCCTTCGAACTGGCGCACGTTCAACGATTTCTTTACGCGCGCGCTGAGAAGCCCAAAAGTCCGGCCCGTCGCCCTTCCGCAGGACGGCGGCGTCGTCGTTTCGCCCACGGACGCGGTGCCGCAGGGGATCTGGCAGATCGGAGAAGACAGCCGCGTCTTATTGAGCGATGCGGAAGCCAAAGCGGACGGCATCCCGGTCAAGACCTCGTCCCTTTCCTCCGTTGCGGATCTGCTGCACGACAGCCGCTACGCGGACGCGTTCGCAGGAGGTACGCTGACCCACACGTTCCTCGATATCAACGATTATCACCGGTACCATTTCCCGGTCTCCGGCGTCATTTTGGAACGGGCGCTCGTGCCGGGTGCGGACGCGCCCGGCGGGGTCATCCGCTGGTACGAGGACGAAGGCTTCTACCACCAGAGTTACAGCGAATGTTACGGTTGGCAATCCATCGAAACGCGGGGATATGTGATCGTCGACACGGGGGAATACGGCCTCGCCGCTATCGTTCCCGTCGGCATGTGTCAGGTCTCTTCCGTAAACTTCCGGGAGAGCGTACAGCCCGGAAGGCGCGTCCGCAAGGGAGATCCTCTGGGATGCTTCAAATTCGGCGGATCCGATATCGTGATGATCTTCCAGAAAAAAGCCGGATTCTGTCTGACGGCGGAACCCGGCAAGCATCTGCTGATGGGTCAGGAATACGGGCGCTTCAGCGCTTCTTTCTGACCTTGTCCAACACTTTCTGATACGGCATCAACATGCCCTTCGTCATGTTGGAGCCGATCTTTCTGCTCAGTTTTTTGTTATTCATCAAGGCGCCGACCAGGTACATGCCCAGGATGGTGCCTTTTTTCTTCTGCGGAAAATCGTAAAAACCGTGTTCTTTATAGAACCGGTGATCCTCCTTCATCAGCCCCTGCATCTGGTAGATGAGATCCCGGAAGATCTTCATGCCGCCGACGCCGTAGAAGTTCGCGGGCTGCTGATAATCCGTCTCGACCGCGTAGACGAGCTCCGCGGAAAGCTGTTCGACCGTAACGTCTCCTCCGTTTCCGCTGCACGCGATGCCGGCCAGATGGTTTCCGCCGACCTGGGCCCTCGCTTCGATCAGCTGGCGCAGGTTCGCTTCGCAGCCAAGGTCTCCCTGCACGAGGTATCCGACGGGTTTTCCCATGGTAACGGTCCGGTGTCCGTTGCAGAACTGCCGGTCGTCATACAACTTCATTCTGTAACCCATCGAGTGATCTTTGACAGCGAATGCGTAGACCGTCGCGTCCGCAGTCTGGATGTTTTTGCGCAGAAACGCATCGAAACCGTCTTTGTAGACGCATGTTCCGTCCGACGCGCAGTGGAAACAGCCCAGACAGCCTCCGGCGAACGGGAATTGACGCAGATCCACGATGTCGCAGGGATACGGACAAGAAGCACGGAAGCGTTCGATCATGACGGACAGTTCTTCCGTATCCTCCGCAAGATCGGCGACGATCGCGATACGGCGCGTCTTCTTCGCAGCCGGCGTGCGGACAGAAGCGTCCCCGGCTTCCCAGAGCGCATGGCGGAAGAAGTCTTCCGCTTCCTTCTGCCCTTTTTCCTTCAGCAGATCCTCCATATCCGCGGACAGCCCAGGGATCACCCGCAGGCGCATATCTTCGCAGTTCTGCCGGATGAATTCGTGCGCCGTCGTGTCGTAGAAATGCTTCGACGTGCTCAGTTGCGTCACGAACTTGCCGGACAGATCCATCCCGTCCGTCTTGATCAGTTCAAGGAATCGATGCAGCTGCGCAGGCACTAAAAACGTATAGACAGGATAGCAGAACACGATAAGATCCGCTGCCAGAAGAGCTTCTCTGGCAGCGGAAAAATCCTTTTCCAAGGAACGAATCTTCTGTCCTGCGTGCAGATGCGTGTACCGGTGATCCGGGAACAGATCCTCCAGATACAGCATCGTCTGCAGCGTGACGCTGTTTTCGCCTTTCGGCGAGCCGTTCAGGACTAAAACGTTCATTCGAGCATCAAATCCTCATGCAGACATCCCAGGCGGACCAGATGACGTCGCGCAGGTTGCCCCACTTCTCACAGGTGCCGATGCGCTTGACTTTCCTGTCATCCGCCGCGACGGGAGCGGGAACGAAACCGATGCCGGACACAACGCTGTCACACTCCAGCTTGAACGGTTCCCCGTTGTTGGGCTTGACCATCACATAACCGTCGCCGATCTCGGTGATGGTGTGTTCCAGATAAACTGGAAGGTTCTTGAAGTGCAGCATATCTCTCTGGAACAGGAAGATCGCGAGG
>JAEEGJ010014698.1_pt1 | contig 18489 bp, 12 predicted proteins | sample 8958761 | NCBI WGS metagenome assembly JAEEGJ01 (sample SAMN16246546, study PRJNA631951) | gut metagenome | biome: gut microbiome; feature: rumen; material: RS-attached | host: Bos | place: Iran: Karaj | collected 2018-10
TTGCGAAACGCGCCTCGGATTCTTTGCAAAAGCCATTGGAGCAGTCCCAGCAGAGCTCGACAACCATGAAGCCTCCAAAGTCTTCATTATGCAAATTCGCGAGTTGAACCGCTCTATGGATATTCCGGAACACTTGGAATTTATCCAAACCGAAGACATTCCAAGACTCGCGAAGTCGGCAAGCAAGGAAGCAAACCCGCTTTACCCTGTGCCGAAAATATTAAATGCGAAAGAGCTCGAAACGCTCTATAAGATTGTGAAAGGAACGAAGTTATAAAGGAGAAGCCTTCCCCATACGCAGATCATGACCACGTAAGAGCTAAAGCTCTAAGTGGTCAAAGAGCTCGGAGGCAGGCATGACATTCCTTACTTTACTTGAAAGCGGTCTTTGATTTCTTGAGGGATGGCAAACGGCCTTCCCTTTTTCATATCCATGAGAACCCACTGCGTCTCGGATTCAAACACGACCTTGCCATCGGAAACGCGTTCAAAGCGGCACTTGCGCACGCTCATGACCTTGCTGTAGCTAGCCACCCAAGTCGTTCCGCGGACTTCATCGCCCAAGAACGCCTGGTTCTTGTATTCCACAAACTGCGTATGGATCATCCAACCGCAACCGAACTGGTACATCACATCCGTTGCTCCAACGGAATCCGAATGAGCAATTGAGATATCCTGAACCCACTGCACCGCCCACACATTATTCATGTGCTTGTTTTCATCAATCATCTCGGGCGTCACCTTAAAAAGCTTTTCAAACTTCATCGGATTTGCATTTTCTTCCATCACTACAGCCATTGTAAGCCTCCATTCAAAATAAATGTAACAAAATAAATCAAGACGAAAGAACGCTTGCAAAGCAAGCTACAGACGAGAGACGAAAGTTATAGTTTGGCAGCGAAGCTGCGATTTTTTCTACTCTCGTCTTTGCTCTTCAAGCCAAGACTGGTCGGCTCAGCAATGTATACGCAAGCGTATTCGCTGCATTCGCCTCTCTCGTCTTTCGTCTACCAGCGAAGCGATCTCTCGTCTAATATAACCATTGACCAACAACCATTGACTAACTATGCGAGCATTAATTTTATCCGATATTCATGGTTCTGCCTTGGCGGCAAGGCAAGCGCTTACATTCTTTGAAAAGTTCAACTGCGACAAGATTTTCTTGCTCGGCGACACGCTCTATCACGGTCCGAGAAATCCGCTGCCGGAAGGCCACGGCCCCATGGGCGTTGTCGAAGCACTCGCTCCTTACAAGGACCGCATTGTCGCCGTTCGCGGTAACTGCGATGCAGAAATCGACTTGATGATGCTTGATTTTCCCATCGAAAACGAATACGCAGTCGTTGAAGACAAAGGATTTCACTTGTTCCTGAGCCACGGACACATTTTTATGCCGGAATGCTTTCCGCGTAATGCGATGGAAAGTATTGAATCGACAGGAGCCGCACAGTCCATAGAACTTGAAATCGCAGCAAAACAAAAGCCGCAAATTGACGTTTATTTATTCGGACACACGCACATCTGGAAACTCGAAAAGAACTTCCGCGACGTGCTCCTCGTGAATCCAGGATCCACAAGCCTCCCCAAAGGCGGGAATCCGCCGACGTTCGGCTTTTACGAAAGCACGCCTGCGACCGCAAGCGAGCCTGCACACGCCAAGTTCAGCATCCACAAACTGGACGATGGCAAAGAACTTGCAACAGCAACTCTTTGAACAAAATGTTGCAAAATTCGCCTTGTATGATTTTCTTAATCAAAACAATTTTTAGAAGTTTCCTTATGAAAATTTCTATATTACGCACCGAACTTTTATCTCTGGAGTAGAAATGAAAATCGCAGTCATGGGCGGAGCGGGCTACATCGGAAGCCACACAATTGTCGAACTTTACAAGGCTGGACATTCCGTAGTCGCCATCGACAACCTTGTCAACTCTAGCAGCGAATCCCTTCGCCGTGTCGCAGAACTCGTGGGTTCGCCTGTTCCGTTTGTAAACGCAGATGTCCGTGACGCTGTAGCTATGGACAAAGTCTTTAGCGAAAATAAATTCGATGCATGCATCCATTTCGCTGGACTCAAAGCTGTTGGCGAATCTGTCGCAAAGCCGCTCGAATACTACGAAAACAATATGAACGCCACGTTTGTACTGTTAAACGCCATGCGTAAACACGGCTGCAAGAACTTCATATTCAGTTCTTCGGCCACAGTCTATGGCAATCCGGCCATCATCCCGATTACCGAAGAATGCCCCAAGGGAGAGTGCACAAACCCTTACGGAAAAACGAAGTCCATGCTCGAAGAAGTGCTGATTGACGTGCAGAAGGCTGACCCGGAATGGAACGTGGTACTGCTCCGCTACTTCAATCCGATTGGCGCACACCCCAGCGGACGTATCGGCGAAGACCCGAACGGCATTCCGAACAACCTCATGCCTTACATCACGCAGACTGCAGTCGGCATCCGCAAAGAGTTAGGCGTGTTCGGAAACGACTACGACACTCCGGACGGCACCGGAGTTCGCGATTACATCCATGTTTGCGACCTTGCAGCAGGCCACGTTGCAGCACTCCAAGCCATCGAACGCAAATGCGGACTTGCAATTTACAACTTGGGCACGGGCCACGGCTACTCCGTCCTTGACGTGGTGAACGCATTCGAAAAAGCGAACAACGTCAAAATTCCGTACAGCATCAAGCCCCGCCGTGCAGGCGACATCGCCACATGCTACTGCAACCCGCAAAAAGCATTCGACGAACTCGGCTGGAAAGCCAAATACGGCATCGAAGAGATGTGCCGCGACTCCTGGAACTGGCAGAAGAACAACCCGAAGGGATACAGAGGGTAATCTTAAAAGTCGCTATCAATCCGACATCCAAAGGAAAAGCTCGTCTTCTTATGAAGCGAGCTTTTTTCATGATTTACAACAAAAAAAATCCCGTGTTCTAAGAACACAGGATTTTTTTACACAAAGTTTAATGATTAAAGAGCGAAGCCGCCCATTTCAGCACAAGACTTGCCGCGCGGATTCAAGATAACCATTGCATCACCGCTAGCAACCGGGCGGACAGCATTCCACGGCCACAAGCCCAGGCGCTGGTTTTCATGGAAGTTGCCAATGGCGTTTCCGCCCTTAGCCCTTACGAGATCCATAATTGCTGGTCTTAGAGAAGTCGTAGCACCATATACACCCTTCTTCTTCTGAACCACGCCGAGAACCTTGAAAGGAACATCCTGCGGGAAATCTTCAAAAGCACAGAATTCAGCAACTTGTTCAACAGATTCGCCTTCTGCAAGCGGAATTTCGGTATAAGCCCTGCGTTTGTAGTTAGAGCAACCGGTGAAAAGCAAAGCCGCAAGAGAAACGACCAAAAGTATTTTTTTATTCATATTAAGTCTCCAAAAACTTATAACCTAAAAATAACAAATTATTTTTCTATTTGCAATAAATTTTTAGAAACATTTCTTTGAAAAGACTTAGAATTATTAATTTAAGATAATTTTCAAGCAAATAAATATCACAAAAAATTATTTACAACAGTTTTGGTTCTTGATAGCGGGCTTTGATTTTTATAGTCAAAAACTGCACGGAAGTTGCTATTTTTCAAGATTTAGTTAAATTTACTTTGGTGCCCAAAGGCATCGGTTCACCTTTATTCTTGGATTAATGAACATGGCAAACAAACGTGAAAACTGGGGTTCCAAACTCGGTGTCATTCTCGCAGTCGCAGGTTCTGCCGTTGGACTTGGCAACTTTCTTCGATTCCCTGTGCAGGCGGCAACAAACGGCGGAGGAGCATTCATCATCCCCTACCTCATTGCGTTTGTATTCCTAGGCATCCCCCTCGCGTGGATTGAATGGACGCTTGGGCGTTATGCGGGTTACCACAATTACGGCACGTCGCCAAGCACATACCACGTCATTTTCCGCAAAAAAAAGCCTTGGGCGAAATACCTCGGTTCGCTTGGACTTTTGCCGCCGATTTTCATCATCTTCTATTACGGATTTATCCAGTCATGGATTCTGGCGTTTGCGTTCTACTCGGCGACAGGAACCTTGATGGACGTTGTCGCTCAAGGCCCCGAAAAAATGACGGAGTTCTTTGGCAATTACATTATGCTGAAAACTTGCGTCGGCGGCATCCCGGTCGCGATAATTTTCTTCATTATAACGTTTGTCGCCAACATGATTGTGCTTTCGTTCGGTGTGCGCAAGGGCATTGAACGTGCGAACAAAATTTGCATGCCGATTCTTTTGATTTTGGGGCTCGTGCTCGTGGTACGCGTGCTCACGCTTCCCGGCATCGGCAAAGGGCTTGCTTTTATGTGGAATCCGGACATTTCGCAACTGGCAAGCCCGAAAATATGGATGGCGGCCGCAGGCCAGGTGTTCTTCACGATGAGCCTTGGCATGGCCATCATCTTCTGCTATGCAAGTTATCTAAAACCGAAAGAAGACCTCGTGCTTTCTTCGCTTACGGCTAGCGCCACCAACGGATTTGCCGAAGTGATTATCGGCGGCACGGTCGTGATTCCGATGGCAGTGCTTATCGCAGGTGCAAACATCGAAGAATGTGCAAAGCTCGGTACGTTCGGACTTGGATTCCAGACGATGCCTTACGTTTTCGGAACGCTCCCGCTAGGAGGTTTTCTGCAAACGGTTTGGTTCACCATGCTCTTCTTTGCGGGCATCACAAGCGCCATTTCCATCATCCAGCCGCTTATCAGCTTCTGCGAAGACGACCTCAAGTTTACACGAAAAAAATCCGTCACGACGGTCAGCACGATTACGTTTATCGGTAGCCTCACCGCAATCTTCGGACTTGCAGCCGGCACCGTTGACGAGCTCGACTTCTGGGGCGGCACGTACCTCATTGTGTTCGTGGGCATGATCCAAGCGATTCTCTTTAGTTTTGTGCTTGGCCGCCGCAAGGCCAAGGAAGCGAAAGCTAATGGAGACCTCCCTGCCCAAGTGAAAATCGATCCGGACGAAAACGAAGCATTCGCCGCCATGAACGACGGTTCGCAACTCAAACTGCCACGATTCCTCCGCCCGGTCATTATGTACGTCTGCCCGATTTACTTGATTGTGCTTCTGGTTTCGTTTACTCTCACAGACGGCCTCCCGTTCATTACGCTCAGCAATGTCGATCCGAACGCAACCGTCGAGCTTCTCGGCCACACCTTCTCGAAAATCGGATTCACGTGGGCGTTCCGTGGATTTTTGCTGGTGCTGTTTATTTTGTTGAACCTCGCCATCGCCTATGCTTGGCGCAAGGGCGGTCCGGCAGAAAAAGGCCGCAGCAAAAAAATAAAGAAGATGGAAATCGGAAACTCTGACGAAAACATGGAGGGCTAAAAAATGGAAGCCGAATTCACAACAGGCGGACTTATTTTCATGATTTGCTCCTGGGGAGCGATTACAGGGCTTTGCGCATTCTGTTTTTACAAAGTGTTTAAGAAAAAGTAAGTTTGAAGCCCGAAATAAACTTTTTTGCCATTTTTTGCTACCAAAAACGTTTTTAACGTGCTTTTGGTAGCATTATTTTTACGTTGTACAACATATTTTCACCAATTGCGACAATCAAATGTTACCAAAATCAGTTTTTTTGCTTTTTTAGTATCACAAGAGCATGCACAAACATTCAATTCAGCCATCGATTTCTTTAGTTTATCAAGAAAACATGATACCAAATCATTTATTTTTTGACCTTTGGTATCATTTTTTTGCATTTTCTACCATAATTGACATTTTTTTCCAAAAAAAAATCAACCCACCACAAAGCTTTAACATTTTTTTCGCCATTAAAAGGCTCCCCTAAATTTGCTATATTTACCCCAACTTTTTAATAACTTTTTATTTCAAAAGGACAATTTTTACAACTTTAGAGAAAAGCTTTCGCTAAAGAAAAATTGACTAGATTACAGGTTTTATGAAACGCAAAATTCACCCTGGTGAGATTCCCTACTACATTTCCGTTTTTTTCAGTTCATTCATGCAGTTGGGTTTGTTCATCCACTTTCAACGCTGGATAACATTTAATTCAGAAGGAACCCGCTTTTTCTGGCTGAGCTTACTTCTCCAGTTCGCGATGTTCTCGCCGAGCATCATCATGATGCATGTCGCAAGCTACTTCGCCGGACGTTTTCCCAAGAGCAAAGTCATGGGCTGGACTTCTGCCGGCATGGCAATCTCCGTTTTGCTGATTGCGTTTTTCTTCGGCGACAAACTTGGCCTTGGCGCATTCGCTTTGCTGTTCCTGTACGGCATATTCCTTGCCATTTTCAATCCTGCTAAGATTGGCATCATGAAGGAAATCACGGACGGGAACGATCTTGTAAAAATCAATGCGTTACACCTGATTTTCATGGCGCTTGCCATTACGGTCATTTCTGCGATTACATACAACTACAGCCCAGAAGATTCCTCGAACATCAGCTACTCGATGCTCCCCTTCATTCTTTCGGGAGTCGGCCTCATCGCCGCCATTTCGTCATTCTGCATCCGCATCGACAAGCAGAGCAAGTTCGTGAAGCTCCGCTCCCCCATGCGCAATTTTTCTTCTACATGGTCGAACCCGATGCTCAGGCTTTCGATGCTTGGAATTGCGGCATTCTGGGGCGTGACGCAGTTCATCATCATGATTTCGCAGAACATGACCGGTACGCAGAACACGACACTATTCCAATGGACGTTCATCTTTACAGGAATCGCCTACATCGTCGGCGCCATCAGTGCGGCTAAATCATCGAAGAACTTTGTCGAGACAGGCATTATCCCCATCGCAGCCATAGCGTCGTCGATTACGATGTTCGTAACGCCGTTCATCAACAACCAGTACGTTCTCGCTTGCCTCTACGCATTCATCGCGTTCTGGGCCGGTTCCGCATTCGTCATCCTACGCACGGTCATCCAGAATGTCACACGTCCAGACACCTCAGGCCGCATCCACGCCGTATCGTTCATGATCCAGATGTCATTCCTATTTGTGCTGCTCGGTTTCCAGGTCATCCTCTTCCTCATGACTGAACTGAGCCTCCACAAGCAGTTGTTCTTTCTAGCTCTCATCCTCGCCCTCACATTCGTGTTCACGCTCAAGCATACGCCAATGACTCTCCTACGGGCAGGGCTGCGATTCGCGTTCGCCTTCGTCTTCCGTTACAAAGTCAAAGTACACGGTGTACAGAACATACCCGAATCAGGACCGCTCCTTTTAGTAGGTCCGCACTTTAGCTTCATCGACTGGGCCGTTCTCCAGATGGCAAGCCCTCGCCCGCTCCTCACTGCAAGCAACCGAAACACTTTTGCAGACTGGTACTTGCGTTGGTTCTCGCACGGCAAATCGGTCATCAACATCAATCGTCGCGACCCCAGCGAAGCCATGGAAAAAATCCGCGAAGCGCTTTTGAAAGGCGAAGCCGTCGTCATATTCCCCGAAGGCGAAGTTTCCAAGAGTCCGTTCGTATCGAAGTTCTCGCTCGACTACAGCAAGGCCATCGAAGGCACTGGAGCTCAGCTAGTTCCGTTCTACATCCAAGGTCTCTGGGGCAGCCGTTACAGCCACGCCTCCGAATGCGTGAACCGTCCGCAGTATTTTAACCGCGTCATCAGCGTGGGCTTCGGCAAGGCCATGCCCGCCTCCACGCCCGAAGATGTCATCCGCAAAGACTTGCAGAATCTGAGTACCGACATCTGGAACATGGCAATGGACCATTCCGCAAGCATCATCCCGCTTTGGTACCGTGCGATGCGCAAGCGACGTTCCCGCCCGATTTTGATTGACCCTGCCGGTCGCCATGTGAACGGTTACGAGATGATCCGCCTCTGCCACCACTTCGGCAAAAAGATCAAGTCGCTCACCAAGAACGACCAGAACGTGGGCTTCATGCTCCCCACAAGCCGCGATGCGGCCCTTGGCATCATGTCCATTCTCGGCTGCGGAAAGACTACAGTCAACCTGAACTACACATCCCCCGTCGATACGCTTATCGGCTGTATCGACAAGGCCGAACTTTCGACAATCGTTACAACCCGAGCGTTCTTCGACAAGCTCTGCGGCAAGAACCCGGACTTCAAGCAGCTCGCCGAAAAATGCCAGATGTTCTACATCGACGAAGAAGAACAGAAGATCCACACATTCTGCCGCCTGCTTGAATCGTTCATCGTCTTAGCCTTCCCCAAGAAGCTTTTGAGAGATTTTTGGTTTACTACAGCTAAGCTAAACGACGATGCCGTTATCTTGTTCAGTTCCGGTTCCGAAGGCACGCCGAAGGGAGTGGAACTCACGCACAAGAACGTGATTTCAAATGCACAACAAGGCGACCACATCATCAGGCTTTGCCGTACCGACGTGATGACGTCGCTCCTCCCGCTGTTCCATTCGTTCGGCTTTACGATGACGTTCATGATGCCGCTCCTCGACGGCGTGCCGATGGTGCTCTGCCCCGACCCGACCGACATCAAGACTCTTGCCCGCGTATGCGCCGAATACAAGGCGACCATCCTCATGGGCACTCCGACGTTCCTCCGCGCAATAGCCATCAACCGCTGGGTCCACCCGATGTGCCTTGACTCTTTGCGTTACGTGATTGCCGGCGCCGAAAAGCTCCGCCCCGAAATGCGCGAGACGTTCAAGCTCAAGTTCGGTAAAGACATTTACGAAGGCTACGGCTGCACCGAACTCACGCCGCTTGCAACGCTCAACGCCCCAAACGTACTTTTGGACGACTTCTTGACGATGGAAAAATGCTGCGACCATTCGAGCATCGGCATGGTCGTCCCCGGTTCAACAGGAGCCATCATCAATCCAGATACAAACGAGTTCTTGGCTCCGGGTGAAGAAGGCATGCTCGTCATCACAGGCCCGCAAGTAATGAAGGGTTACCTCCGCGACGAAGCGAAAACCGATGCAGTCATTTTCGAAGTTGACGGACGCCGCTGGTACAAGACGGGCGACAAGTGCACCATCACCGAAGACGGATTCATTAAGATTCTCGGGCGCTACAGCCGCTTCGCAAAGCTCGGCGGCGAAATGATTTCTTTAACCGCCGTGGAACTGCGCATTGCAGAAACGGGCATCATGGGCGAACACGAATTCGCGATTACCGCCGTGCCGGATTCTGTGAAGGGCGAACGCATTGTGCTCCTCGTCAAGGGTGACGCTAGCCTGGACCCCGAAGAAATCCAGAGAAGTTTGCGCAAGTCGGGCATGCCGCCGCTCATGCAGCCGGGTTCCGTATTCTGCGTCGAAGCGATCCCGAAGCTCGGCAGCGGCAAGTGGGACTTCAACGGAATGAAGAAACTTGCGACGGAACTTGTCGGAATAAAGTAACAGAAAGCAAAATGATACGGGGAAGCGAGACCGCATCGACCCATAGAAAAAAATCCAGCAAAAGCTAGAATTTGACTTTATAAATCTGCGGCCAAAGCTTGCCCGTTATCCAGAAGTCCTTGCCATCGTAGGCAATACCGTTCAATACGTCAACACCGGGGAATCGGTCACGAATCTCCCCCGCTTTTTTCGAGAAGTCAATGTAACGCAAGACTTTCCCACTCGGAAGTTCAATTTCGGCAATCAAATCTGTCTGCCAGATATTGGCGTATAAAGTATTTTTGACAACTTCAAGTTCATTCAGCAACTTTATCGAATAACCTCCATCGCGGACCTTGATGTTACCCGATACCGCAAAACCGCCCGGAGCAATTTGCAAAAGTTCATCAGTGCCGTTGCTCATCAAAAGCTGGTCCTGCCATAGCGTAAGCCCCCAGCCTTCAGTCGGGATACGGAACTCGCCTTTGTATTTAAACGGTTTGCGAGAATAAATAAAAGCCTTGTGCGATTTCCACGTCAAGTAATAAATCTCATCGCCCAACACAACAGAACCCTCGCCAAAATAGCGTTCTTCCAAGCGAGCCGAATCAAGAACTTTTCCGTCCAACGTCCGGCGGTAAAGCCCGGATTTTCCATAAAGCCCCGTAGTTTCAATCATTTCCTTGCCGTCGAAAGAAAGCCCTTGCGTAAAATGCGACGTCTCGTGCGGAACGGAATCGAGAATCGTCGGTTCGACGCGCGGAGCCTCGGCGTATGATATAGACGAGAGTGTAAAGACGAGAGACGAGAGGATACAGACGAGAGACGAGAGACGAGAGACGAGAGACGGCAAAAGACCACTGAGTGGTACACGGAGTCTGCCGAAGTGCACCAAACTGAACGAGTGACGAGATAAATGAGACGTAATTGTAGAAAGTTTCATGTAATGAAAAATACAAAATTCAAGTTATCCACTTTTACTAAATTGGCGTCTTACAGACGCATTTAGTACGGCTCGGCTATGCCAAAACATAAATGTTTTGCCGCAGCTCTCGCCTTTTGCTAAATTTGGCGACATGGGTGAAATTAGAACTCCTGCCAAAGTGAAAATCATCGTGGGCATTCTCGCGAAAGATGCCGAAGCCGTGGAATCCGTCCGCAGAATCCTGAAGGCGAAATTCGGCGAAGAAGACCTGAACTTGGAACCATTCCCGTTCACGTTCACGAATTACTACAAAGAAGAAATTGGCGACGCTCCCGTGCGTGCTTTTTTCAGCTACGAGCAACTCGTCGAACGAGAAACGATTGTCGATATCAAGCTTTGGACAAACAACATTGAACTCGAAATTGCCAAAGAAAACGGCACACCGGGACTGCGCCCCGTGAATCTCGATCCGGGCTACATGACGCTTGGACAGTTTTTTTTGGCAACGACCAAGGATCAACGCCAACGCGTTTATATGCAACGAGGCATTTTCGTAGAACCGACACTTTACTTCCAAAACGGGCATTTCCACGCATTTGACTGGACATACCGCGACTACCAAAGCGAGCACTACATCAAGTACCTCGAAGAAGTCCGCAAACGCCTCGCGTATCAACATAGCACCGGAAGGCCGTATAGATTGAGAGGACAGGCGAAAGACGACAACCATGAAGGGCGAGAGTCGCGACCAACGGAGTTGGGCATGACCGAGCCGAATGGTTGGGACTTGAGCGAAGCGAAAGGCCAGAGACGACAACCATGAAAGGCGAGAGAAAGGCGCAATAAGAAATAACTGGATCCCGTCGCTACGCTCCAGGATGACACTGCAAAAAACTTCCTACTTCTAACTTCCTACCGTCAACTAAACTATGAAAGCTGGTATCTTTACAATTCTCCTTCTTTGCTGTTCCAACATCTTCATGACGTTTGCTTGGTACGGCAACCTCAAGCTCAAAGAAATGCACATCAGCACCGACTGGCCGCTGATTCTCGTGATTCTCGCGTCGTGGGGGCTAGCATTCCTTGAATACTGCTTTATGATTCCCGCAAACAGCATCGGCAGCCGCATCAACGGCGGACCATTCAGCTTGATGCAGCTGAAAATCATCCAAGAAGCGATTTCGCTCACCGTATTCACGACAATCGCCGTAACGGTGTTCCACACGGAAACGCTCCAGTGGAATCACATCGTCGCATTCTTGCTAATTATCGCCGCCGTGTTCTTCGCATTTTTGAAGTAACAATCGATAACAAGCTACGTTTAGACATTTGACGTATAAAAAAACTAATGCAAGCCATCGGGTGGTTCTGCACGATCAATGACTACAAAATATAAGTCGCGGTAAACGACATTCCATTCTTTCGCGGCGTCCAGAACAGCAATCAGCTTATCCCACCTCGCATAATAGCGCAACGGAAGCACAACGCGATCGATATTCAATAAATCCGCTTCTTGGAGAAATTGCTTTGGATATTTCGAATACGCCAGATAACGTTCAAAAAAATCCGCCGTTTTCAAGATGAAGCGGCCATCAATAAACGTGGAATCCTGTGGATTCATAAAAGCCAAATAGCCGCCAGCACGATCATCGTTGAAGAGCCTTCCTGAATGCGGATTATTTTTCATCCATTCCGCAGCAGCCACAGGGACGCGTTGGAAAGCAATCGCGGAATCGTAAGACAAAAGAGACTTTCCCCAAAGTCCGAGAAGAAACGCAATGAGCACAACCGGCAAATAGCGGTTAGTGATTGACGAATAGAGTCCCGTAGTTTGTCTTATAAAAATTTGTTCAAAAAAAGAGCTTGAAAAAAGTACCGCAAAAAAGAACGGCAAAAATAGCACAAAGTTTCTTTCGGCAACAAAAGCAAGAATTGCGGTTATTAAAAGCCAAACATTTGATAATTCCACCGCATATTGCGATTGCGACCCCAAGCATTTATTCGCTTTGATGCAACGTATTGTTTGTACAATACCGAAAAAAAATCCAATGACACACAGCAGCACCATCAACGCAGATTGGACAACATTCTCCTTTGCAATCAAAAGCGTTAACGGCGAACGATTTTCAGCAATTTCTTTTGCAAAGATTGACGCTGATGGAGAAAGTCCAAGCAAGCGGTCCAGCAAGCCCAAGGGATACAAGAAAAGATTTAAGCCCTCGCGATGCATAAAGGGCATTGCAAACAAAAGCAACACAAACAGCAATTGAAGCACAACTATTTTCAGACAAATTTCATTTTGCTGTTTTCGAGTTTCTAATAATTTCACTCCCATTACGGTTATGGCAAAAATTGGCCCGAGCACATAAAGTCCTTGACACTTGCACCAAATCCACTGCAACGCAAGCATTGCAAGTGCGACAGGAATGTTAAAAGAAATTCCGTTAAAAAGCCTCGGCAAAACATTCCAATATATACCCAAAAACAGTAGCGAAAACACCACCGGACGCAATTCAAATTGATAACGGAAAGTAAAAAGCAAAAGACAAGCAACAACAAATTTCAGCGCAATTTTACAACTGCAAGCACAAGGCCACAAAAACAAAGCAAAGACGCCCCCCCACAAAACAGCCTTAAACGCGACAAGCAATTTTGCTCCACCAATATTATAAACAAACGCAACAGCCTGCTGAAAAAAACAGTGCACATTCACGACAGGTTCGCGAGCAGGCGTCCAAGTAGTCACCCATTCACGAGCACAAGCCAAATGCCACCAGATATCCGTATCGGTCAGCGGGAAAACCGAGAAAAGGGCTCCTAAAATCGAGACTAAGATGAATCGGTTAATCATCGATGCGCTTTTTTCAATGTCATCAAAAGAGAATCAAGACGTTGCGTAAGGAGCGCAGCCCCATTCGCACTTAAATGATCCATATTATAGGCCATATCCGCGGTATAATCGTGATTTCCCATTTTATTTTCATCCATCCATATAACGTCCATCTGCTTCACACGATTCAATATATCTTCCGCTATGGAACGCTTCGGTCCATACACCCCATACGACCCTGTATTTTTATAGTCTGGATTCTGAGGGGCTATAAAGCAAATTACATTCAAATGATGTTCATGAGCCATTTGAACGATTTCCTCGAACAGTTGATAATCATACTGATAATTGGGATTCATCACAGACAACATCGTCGTATCTCTAAAGACATCGGTACTATACCACCCCATTGTCGGCAACAGGAAATCAACCAAATTATAAGGGTGAACTAGAGCTGACTGCGGTTTCGGACAATTAGAAACAGCCTTCAAGAAAGCATCAGAAACACCATCCACCCAAAACGAATGATCTTCGTCATACTTAAACCCAGGAACCCCCTCTATGATGGGTCCCCAAGATGTAGAAATATCATACCATAATAAATCCGGTGACATTTCGATCACCAATGTTTTCAAATTCGGGACATGAGGCAAAATGTAATTTTTGAAAAGATAATGCATCCCGCGCATATCACCAGCCGAATACGCCATATTCAAGAAATTTTCAGAGGTCACATTTTTTTCATACATTCCAAACATCATTCTGGAGCTACCTAACCCGACTACAGTTACTTCATTACGCCGATACCAGAAATTTTCCATTTTCACACGAAGCTCCAAAGCATTATACCAAACATTTTCCACATAATAAACGCCAGCACTATCTAAATTCAACTGGACATCGTCTTCAGCAGTTACATTTTCATGAATCCACAAACTCGGATGCCATAATTCCTCACCCTCAGCTAAAGGAACAACAGAACTATCAGCCAAATTAACAAGAACAATTCTCGTATGCGCCCCATTCGCATTCGTAGTTGTTGCCACAACGAGATTGTCACCACCCGAAGTCCATTCCGTATGATCAAAAGCAAACCCACTTGGAGCCGCCACAGATTGAATCAGTCTTCCCGTTAAATCAGCAATCAACAAACGTTCATGAGTACCGTATGATTTCCCGACAAATTTTCGCCCTGTTTTTCCGCCAAAATCAAGGAATAGGCTTCGTCTACTACCATCCCTGGCTAACGAAGCATTACAAGCCTGTTCCCCATTATACCAGATTAATTCCTGTTCAGACGTTCGTACACGTAAAAATCTCGCCCCCGAAATCGCAAACGTATTATCATCGGTTACACCATCATGATACGCCCCATCAAACAATTTCTCCGGAGTACCAAATTTATTATTCGCAAACTTAACCTGCCATGTTGAAGCAGCCTTAAAAGAAGACTCGTCCTTATTATTTCCTGCATCAGTCACATACACAATAACCGTATCACCATTATCTAGCACTCTCCAGCGAGGAATGGCTGCACTTTCCACATTCAATTTAACACGATTTGTTCCTTTAGCATCCAAATTCCGCACATATAGTTCGGACTTTCCAGAAACACCTTCGAGGCCCGTGCAAAAAGCAACTTTCTTACCATCCGGAGAAATCTCAGGATGATAGACATCGAGCGAATCGTCAATTTCCGTAACCGAAAGAATACCGCTTGAATAATCGATATACGCCAAATTTCTTGTCAAATCATTGCGGAATGCCATTTTCACTTTATAGGTTCCTGCAAGGGAACGAATCGTCGCAGAAGAAGCCATTGGAACAATACGACTTGCAGAAGTTTTCCCATCTGTTCCCATCCACACAGCATTAGGGATCTTGCCAAATGCAAGACGAAAGCCTACATAATTAGCACGTGTCGCAGATGTCACCGTATAGATATCGCCTCGTCCATATAACGTTATAGAAGACGCCGCATTTTGGAAGCTACCTCCCTTCACAATTCGCTGTCCCAAAGCACCACCGTCTGGAGCCCCCACGTAATTTAAGACAGTCGTATCACGAAAATATCCAAGCCAGTCATTCACCCACTCCATTGCATTTCCCATCATATCGCAAATTTTAGTAAGCGAATCAGCCTTACTGCATACCTTATGCAACTTATATTCAGAATTATCTGAAGTCCAAGCATTCTTTGGATTCCAGAACGAATCAGCAACAAAAACCCATTCTGCCTCCGTCGGCAAGCGATAGGCATCTACTTCGGGGTGGAAGGCAAAGCCTTCTAGATTTGCACCATGATGATCTTCATCGAATTGTGCTTTTACATACGTATAAGCCGTATCAAATCCTTCCGCCTTACTGCGTGCATTTGCATAAAGGACGGCATCGTAATAGGAAACATCTGTAGCAGGCAAACTATCCGATTCACACTTTAGAGCAAGTCCAGTTTCTCGTTTCATTAAGGCATTAAATTCTCCACACGTGACCTCATGCGCACCCAAGGAAAAATCATAATCCAAAACCACCTGCATTTGAGGGCGCTCATTCATTTTGGCCAATTCATCATTGGTACCAAGAAACGTCACTGCATCCATCATGCTCACATGAACCAATCCCTCTAAAGAATCCTTTTCCAGGATTATTTTTTCACATTTTTCAGAATGAGGCCACTCCGAATTAGAGCAGGACGCCAGCAAAAAAGCTACAAATACTACTAATAATTGATAAAGCATTTATTAATCCATTTTTTTCAAGAGAGAATCCAAGCGAGCAGTCAATCTTTCCGCTCCAGCGATACCTAAATGATCTGTATTGAGAGCCATCTGATCGGTATAATCATGATTTCCGTTTCGATTTTCATCAAGAAGCGTAAAACGCGGAACACGCCTTGCCAAAGCCTGAACAGAATCAATATACATCACGGCCGCGGAACGCTGAGGACCGTAACGCCCCCAGGAACCGGTTTCTTGATAACGGGGATTTTGAGGGAACACAACGCCAACAACGTTTATTTGCAGACGATTCATTTCCTCCACAAAAGATTCCAAGCGTTTCAGATTCCAATCTAAAGTCTGAGATTGCGAGATGGACCAGTTGGAATCCGATTCCACCAAAGGGATACCCCATTCAACCGATTCATTTTTTAGCCAGCCTCTCGATTCACCATAAACGTCAATAGCAGCTGACGAAAAAGGAGAAACAGCCTCGACAATCTGTGAAAAATCAGTCAGTCCATCATTTTTCCAGAAGGAATGATTCTTATCATAAATATAACCAGGAGTATTCAGGAACAAAAGATCCGAAAAAGAGGTTTCGCTTTGCCACAAATCAATATCGAGCGACACAACAATCGTCTTCAACTTTTTCAAGTGATTTACACCATAATTTTCCGCTACATAAAGAGAGGCATTCAAGTCATTTCCCGGATGTCCCATATTCAATGCAAAACCAGACTGAATTTTGGTTGCAATGATTCCGTCCTCAGTTCTAGAGCTTCCGACACAAAGGACTTCTACCTGATTTGCATATTTCCACAACAGATTCATCTTATAACCTAAAGCCTCGTGCGGCCAATCCTGCCCTTGTACAAAATACACTCCGGCACTATCCAAATCAAGAAGAACATCCTCACCGGCAAACGAGCTTTGATTCACCCACAAACTCGGATGCCAAAGTTCGTCACCTTCGGCAAGATCCATGACAGAACTATCTGCCAAATTTACAAGGACAACCTTCGTGTGTGCACCATTCGCATTCGTGAGTGTCGCCACAGCCAAATCACTTACACCACTCACCCATTCACTATGGTCAAAAGAATAACCATTCGGGGCACCGACAGACTGAATTAATTTGCCCGAAGCATTCGCAATCAACAGGCGCTCATGCGTACCATATTTTTCACCGACAAAATCACGACCGGTCTTGCCGCCAAAATCAAGAAACAGAGTGCGTTTACTTCCATCTTTCGCCAAAGACGCATTGCAAGCCTGCTCAGCTTTTTCACCGTCCTTATACCAAACAGTATCACGCCCAGAAACCCTTGCGCGCAAAACACGTGCTCCCGTTACAGCAAGCGCATTGTCGTCACTCACGCCTCCGTGATAAGCGCCATCAAAAAGTTTTTGAGGTTTTTCAAACTTTCCTTTTGAGAACTTCACTTGCCATGTAGAAGTCCCCTTAAAAGCGGATTCATCCTTGTTGTTTCCCGCATCGGTCACATAAACGATAACAGTATCGCCGTTTTTAAGTACACGCCAACGAGGAATCGCAGCGCTTTCGACATCCAATTTCACAAGATTCGTTCCGGCGGCATTCAAATCGCGAACATATAGAGCAGACTTTCCAGAAATGCCCTCCAATCCCGTACAGAAAGCCACATGCTTTCCATCTGGCGATATTTCAGGATGGTATGCATCCAACGAATCCACAATCTCTGTCACCGAAAGAATACTGTTGGAATAGTCTATAAAGGCGATATTTTTCGTTGCATTGCGGAACGCAAGCTTAATTCTACGAGATCCAGTAATCGAGTGTAGTTCAGATAAGCTCACAACAGGAACAATCCTGCTTGCGCTAGCCCTGCCATCATTTCCCATCCAGGTTGCTTCAGGTATAGCACCAAACGCAAGACGGAATCCCACATATTCCGCACGAGTCGAAGAAGTCACCGTATAAACATCACCGCGATTATAGATTTTGATGGATTCCGCAGTATTGCGGTAGCTGCCCCCCTTCACAATACGTTGACCCAAAGATCCTCCATCAGGAGCACCGACATAATTTGTCAAAGACGTATCGCGGAAATTGCCATACCAGTCATTCACCCACTCCATCGCATTCCCGATCATATCACAAAAATCGTCACTTGAATCCGCTTTGCTGCAGACCTTATGCAATTTGTAATCCGAATTCTCGGCAGTCCAGCCCTCAGACGTTTTCCATACCGACTTTGCCACAAGCATCCATTCGGTTTCTGTCGGCAAACGATAGCCATCTGTTTCCGTAAGGAATACAAGCCCTTCTAAATTCGTACAATGTTTTTCGTCATCAAAAAAAGCTTTGCTGTAAGTATAAACAGTATCCTGTTTTTCGGCTTTGCTGCGTTCATTTGCAAAAAGGACTGCATCATAATAAGTCACATTCGTTACAGGCAAGCTATCATGAGAGCAACCCACAACAAGACCTGTCGATTTTTTCATCAGTGCGTTAAATTCACCACACGTCACTTCGCTTTTGGCAAATAAAAAAACATAATTCAGCGAAACTTTCATTTCGGGGCGTTCCCCCACTTTTGCTGATGATTCTTTGGTCCCGAGAACCACAGACGCATTCGATGCATTTACCCGTAACATTCCAGAAAGGGAATCGTCCGGAGTTTCAATTTTCGGCAAGCAAGGCGAATCATCGTTAGAATCAGAACAAG
>JAEEGJ010014699.1_pt1 | contig 18486 bp, 20 predicted proteins | sample 8958761 | NCBI WGS metagenome assembly JAEEGJ01 (sample SAMN16246546, study PRJNA631951) | gut metagenome | biome: gut microbiome; feature: rumen; material: RS-attached | host: Bos | place: Iran: Karaj | collected 2018-10
GACTTGTTCTCTTTGACCACTTATGCTTTAGCATTTATGTGGTCATGATCCGCGAATGGGGACGGGGTCGCCTGTTTCAACGATAAATTATTTTATAAAAAGGGGGAGGAATCCCCCTGGTTCGCACTTCGTTGCTCTCCACCTCCTCTGCGGGGCTCAGACGCCGCCCCGCAACGCCTGGCTTGCCCGCCCAACCCACCCTTATGGAAATGCTTATATCAATGAGCTTGTGCTTATGCCAGATTCTATTTTTTTTATAAATTTAGGGAGAATTTTGTTTTCGTAGATTTTTTTGTAAATTTTTTATTGTGATTAAGCAAGATGTCATATTGTGACATCTTGCTTTTGTATATTTATCTATTAGTTGAAATTGTGCGAAAAATAAAGGGATTTATATTGCCATGTACAAGAATATTTTCGGTTTTATAAGCTCACAAGAGTCTCAAGATGGACTCCTTTTGGTAGATCCAAGTACTGGTTGTGGAAAAACCTTTGAATCATGCCGTGCGATTTATGATTATACACATGATAAAAACGCTGCGAAAAAGGTCTATTTTACGACAACTCTTCTTAAAAACCTTCCTGAAGATGAATTACGTAGAGCGTATCTTAGGAATAAAAATCCTAATTATGATAAGGAAGTTTTTGTCATTAAGTCCAATGAAGACTTCGTAAAGGCGAATCTATTGGATGTGAAAATACCGGAAAAATACAAAAAAGGCGAGTATGAAAAATTAGTTGAGTTAGTAGAGGCTGTTAAACAAAAAGACTTTGATAAATATCCCGTATTGTACAAAGAAGAAATTCAAAAAAGATTAACAAATGCAGAGCGTAATTTTCGAAAATACTTACGAAAAATAATTTCTGAGGAAATAAGGGGAAGTGTTGATGAAAAGAAAGCAGTCCTACGAAAGGATAAGAGATATAAGTGGATAGGTGAAATTTATCCGACTGTTTTTACAGATGATTATAAGATATATCTTCTATCTGTAAGTAAAATGCTTTATCATAATGATACTCTTATTAAACCTTCGTATCCGTTTATTTCTGCGGAATGTTTGAAAAATGCAATTGTTTTTATTGATGAGTTTGATGCAACAAAGGATACGATTCAGAATTTTATTGTTGAAAAGGCTGTTAACACACAGAATGATTACCTTGATATAGTAAAGGAACTTCATTCGAAACTTCATGATTTTACCCCTGCAAAAGATTTTTATGAACCATATAGGGCTTATGCTGAGGGCAAGCCTTATTTGCATACGCTAGAATCGTTGACGAAAGAAGTTGATTCCCTCTATGAAAAATATGCTTTGGCATTCAACTATAAAACAAGTGAAAGAAGTATTGATAGAGCAAGAGGTTTTCTCTTTTTTGATGGCTCTTTCAGAAGTTATCTCAAAGATAACCGCCATTATATAAGAACTGTAATTGACAATGACAATCAACAAGCTAGTATTTTTTTTGAAACGAAAGAAGAGTATGATAATAAGAAAAATCTGGCTTCGGATATAAACATATACTCGTTGCTCCGTGATGTAACAAACTTTTTAAATGCTTTTGCTCGATTTGTGGCGAATTGGGCTGACCGTTATGTAATTGCAGAGAATGCAAAACGAAAAGACCGAAATGAATTTGCAGAACTTTTCACTGTTGAAAATGCTGTGAGCACTATTTGCTCTGTTTATTTTAAAAACGACAGCCTTCACTCAGTTTTGCATGATTTAGTTATGTCTTCGGCATTGCGAAATATTCCGCAAGATGGGTCTGCCGTTGATGACCTCTCTTTTTATAATAGAGGTTTTAAATTTTTTGAATTCATTGATAGTGATAAACATAATGAAGAAACGAAAATAAGTTTTATCCAAATCAACGATACTCCTGAGAAAATTTTACTTTTTATGGCAAAGAATTGCAAAATTGTAGGACTTTCAGCAACGGCAAAGGTAAAGTCAGTCCTTTCGAATTATTCTATTGCGTATTTAAAAGAAGAATTAAGGGATGCTTTCGTTGAATTTTCTGAATCAGCATACAATCATTTAATTGAAAATCTGAAAAATAGATTTGAGGCTTATGAGAAGGGTTTAGTAAACGTAAATGTTCAATCCGTTGATAAGGGTAAAGAAAATAAAACACTACATGATCGAATAAAGAGCATAACAGAGAATAATGATTTGACAAAGACGTTTCAGGGAATGCTAGAATCGTTGGATTTGTCGGAAGGTGAAAGTAAACGTTATTATCAAAATCGTTATTGTAATGTTTTTGAAGTCCTAAAGCAGTTTATAGAATCTGATGAAATGAAGTCTTTGCTTTGTTTGAATATGGCGCTGCCAAAAGAAAATAATTCGTCATTTGATTTTAATATTTTTAATGAATTTGTGAAACAGTATTGTTGTGTACATGGAAAAAAATCGCCTGAAATTTATATTCTCAAAAGTGCTGATTTTGAAAATGAGAAGAATGCTGTATTAGAAAAACTTTCTGCTGGGGAAAAGGTTTTTGTATTTTCGTCTTACAAAACAGTTGGTGCCGGCCAAAATTTGCAGTATAATATCCCTGACGAAGAAGAAATAATCCAGATTTTCTCTCGAAATGGTGAAAAAGAGGAACAAAAGGATTTTGATGCAATTTATCTTGGCGATGTAACTAATGTCGTAACTGATGTAAGTAGGGGTAAAAAGGTTGGGCTAAAAGAATTATTGCAATTCTTGTTTGAGGTGAAGTATCTTTATGAAAATAATGAAATAAGTCCAAAAGATCTGCGCTCTTTAATTCAGCTAGGATTTAAGGCGTATTCGAATTATTATGAGTTCTCTCCTTCCGTAGAAAATGTAAGAAAATCTGCTAGCGTAAGGCGTAAAATTACACGTGATGTGATTCAAGCGATTGGTCGACTTTGCCGTACGACTAATAAAAAGGAAAATATTTATGTCTTTACGAATAATTCATTGCTTTCTAGTTTGGATACGCATTGTGTTAATTGTGAATTAATGACACCTGAATTGAAAAATCTGTTTAATTATGCAGAAAACTATGTTGCTCCGCTTCCAGAGGAAAAAGTTGTTGTAGAAAATGAAGCGTGTAGAAAATCGGAAAACGCAAATTCATATATAAAGGGGATGCTGCAACGGAATTGGACCGATCGAACAATGCTGTTGTGGAAAGAACTTCGAGAATGTGTGTTGAAATATCCGACGGCCTCTTTATCTGATGCGGATTCTAAGTCGATTGTCAAGAAGTTCTATATTCAGAATGTTGAAAATAAATCGTGCTATTATTTTGCGCAAAAAAACGATTTTAATGATGTGAAAATCAATCTTTATCAAGATTTATCTGCATTTAAGAAAGAACTTGATCCTGATTACCAGAATCCAATATGCGTGAGCGAGGAATCATGTCGTTTACAGAATTTCTTTATGTATGAAGGTTTAAAGGATCATTTTATAAAGAATAATTTTGCTGTGCAGTTTGGAAATGAAGACTTGATTCTTTCTCCCACGCTTTTTAATAACATTTATAAAGGGGCTCTTGGGGAGGTTGCTGGGAAATACATCCTTGAAAGAGAATTGAATATAAGATTAAAAGACATTGTTCAGCCCGATTATTTTGAATTTTTTGATTTTGCTCTAAATAAAGACGTTTATATAGATTTTAAGCATTGGAAACGCTCCTTAAATATGGGGACGGAGGCTTTATATAAGCATATTCAAGAAAAATTGCAAAAAATGGGTGGAAAAAAAGCTTATATTATTAACATTTTGAAAGAAAATGATTTGGAAATTTGGCCAACGGAGAATATCGTGGAAATCCCATATTTGATTGATGAAAATGGACGGATTAATAAGAATGCAATAAAGATGCTTGTAGGAGAGTTGTACGATGCTTAACAACTTTGAAGAAAATGAATATCCAATTTACACAAATAATTTGAATGTGAAAATCAACAGAATGAATGTCGATAGGGAATTTATTGTTTTTCAGATAGGAACAGATAACCTTCGCTTTCATGACAATGTATTAGATGTCGCGTCGGAAAAATTTAAGGCTCAATCAGTTGCTTATTATCGAAATAATCGGTGGTTTGCAATGTTCAAAAAAGAATCTGTGCGGTATAGTGATTTTAAAACAGAGGTCCTGGCAAATGATGAATCCGCTATTGTAAATGTTGTAGATCTTTTTGAATATGACCAAAGTGGAAAGAATGGTATAAAGGATGTTGAATTAGCTCAATTGCTCGTTAACTCCTTAAAGAATAGAAATAATGAGTTGTTTGCTTATAATAACATTACTGGCGCTTTATATTATTCATTTGATGCTAAAAGAAATGCCAAAACATTTAAGCTTTTAAAACTTAGGTTCTTTACTCCGACCGAAAAATCAAGTATGATTGCTCTAGAAGCGAATACGGAAACTTTTTCAGAGTGTTCGGCACTAAAGAAATATTCTAAGAAAAAAGTTGAATTAAAATATGTCTTTGATGATGAAACGGGAGAATTTCGTCGAAAGCTTAGGGACGATTATGGTAATCATTGTCGTTTCTTTGATAAGGGGGCGTTGTCAAGAGAAGGTAATAGAAAAAAATTTCTAGACTTTTCTAATAATGATAATTTCTTAAAATCAAAAACGGGTGTAATTGCAACATTCCTTATTGATGTAAAAGAAAATCTTGATGATTTTATTTGTTTGTCGCAAATTCCGATTAAGGAATATAATAGTAATGATGAATCAAACGTTGATTACGAAAATAAAGATTATAAATCGCTACTGCGGAAAAGGGGCGTCTTTGTTAATGATACAGTGAAATCTTCTGAATCTAGGCAGATGAAAATGTTGATTGAAAATTATCTTGCCAAAGAATATGAACTGTGTGCTTTTTCCGATAATCAAAATTCTGATAATTATACAATTGAAATTGTCCTCAATACTGATGATTCAAATTATTCTAATGCGGAATTGACGCAACACCTGACAGTAGAAAATACTGCCGCAAAAATTGATAGCCAGACAATAAAAGATGTGATGCACAACATTGTTCAAGAATTGCTTATAAAGGGAGATTTGCATGACAAAAAAATATCTCTTGTTAAATGGAACGAGCCTAAAGAATGGACGTTTGTGCGATGTGGCACAGGTAGATGGAATAATCAAAAAAAGTGTAATGAGTACACTTACTATCGTATGAAAATTTCAGAAGATGGTGGCATGGATATTGATGTGTTGATGCCTTCTGAATTTCCTACTGGTGATTGGGAAGTTGTTGATATGATTTTCCGTGAATATAATAATGGAAGGAAAAATTCTCCTGTGGAATGCGTTGTATATGATGGTCAAGAAAATATAAATGTAATATATCAAACAAAACAATTTACTTTGCCCAATGTAGAGAGCCTTTCGGAAATAATTAGGATTGCTGATTGTAAGAATGTGATTAATAAGAATCTGCTAAAAGCGTATATTGAAGAATATCAAAGTGAAAATCAACTATCTCAGGTACAAGCAGATGCTCTTAGTATAATAAAAGGCAATCTTGATGCTTGTTTAGATATTAACATACCTTTTGGGAAAATCCGAGAAATATGTAAGGATGGTGAAAAAATAGGTTCTATAAAGCCCAAAACAATAAATGATTTTATACAATGGCTGTATGATAAAACTAGTGAATCAGAAAATCCTATTTTACTCCATCCTCAGTTAAAAAGTGGGAAAAATCTTTCTAAAAATTTTAGTTCAGTATTAGGAGTAAAATCAACTCAACTAGAAGGAAAATTTAAGTATTTTGTTGGTGTAAAAAAGAAATCGCTGAAAACATCTTTGCCATATTCTTGTCGAATTCGAGATGTTATTCCGTGGAATAAGGGTGGCGAAAATCCAAGGGGTAAAATTTTATTTAGCGAACTTTCTCATATGCTTACTGTGGAATTTGTAAGAAATGGACAATATACGGTTGTTCCATTTCCGATAAAATATCTGAATGAGTATATTCGATTCCGCGAAAAAGATGATTCATTCGAAGAAGATTCGTGATTTGCTGTATAAGAACTGTCTATGTAAGATTTGAAAGAATATGGATTTAAAAACAGCTTTACCCTTCATTCTTGATTACTATGACCGCGAAGTCACGCAGATGATTAGCCAAAAGTATGGTTACTCTGCTATGGAAGCTTACAAAAAATTCATATTTTCAAAGACGTATGAAATGCTGTGTAATCCTGAACTTCAAATGTGGGATTTCAGTTGCTTCGGAATTTTTGACATGTGGGAAGCAGAGCAAAGAACGGGTGACCCTCGCAATTCCATTTACATCCAAAGGTGCTGATGGCAAAGGGGAATTTTTAAGCTGTTTTGGCTTTAAAACCACCATTTTGAGAAATTGTAGTGGGTTGCTTTGTTTTTCGTAAAATTATATATTAAGAGAGGAGGTTCCTTATGACCTATTCTGTGCTTGAAAAAAAATTGCATAATGTACCCGAGCAGTATTTTTCGCAAGTCTCGGCGTTTTTGGATATTATTTTGACTTTATCCAAGGATTCTACGGCAAAAAAGGAAAATAAGGGACGCCCAATTCTAGGACTTGCGAAGGGAAAGTGGAAATACCCTGATGATATCAATTTGCATGATGATGAAATTGCAGATGCTTTTGGGGTATAAATGAGAATATTGGTTGATACTCATATTCTTGTTTGGATGCATACATTCGATCGTCGTTTGTCATCTAAAGCAATTGATTTCATAATGGATCCGAATAATTCGATTTATTATAGTGCTGTTAGCATTTGGGAATCCGAAATGAAGTATAATTTGCATCCTGAAGATTTTCCATTTTCAGGCAGAGAACTGAATGCTCTTTCGGAAAAAGCAAATTTGAATTGTCTTCTTTTAGAACCTGAGCATACCTTTGCTCTTGGTTCTCTTGTGTATTCTGAAAAAGCTCCGCAAAAACATAAGGATCCATTTGACAAAATCTTAATTTGCCAAGCGAAGGTCGAAGATATGCTGTTTTTGACACACGACCATCTCATTCCTTATTATAACGAGAGTTGTGTTGTGTCGGTATAGAATTTCCTCACTTCACAATCCCAATGGCGCAATACAATAGCGAGAGTCCCATAAGTGTATAGAATATTCTGTGGTGCTTTTTGAAAAGCCCTTGCAGTAAAACGCCTGCGAAAAGCCACGCCAAATTGCAGATGGGGCCTGTAAGCGGTAATAGTATGCCGAACAGCAGCAGGTGCGGAAAATCTTGGTGGTAGGGGAGAATATAGGTTGTGATTGCCGTGAGGCAGAACACCATGATTTTAACGTTTGTGAGTTGCACGAAAAGACCTGTGCGGAAACTACCGGTTGTGCGGCTGTTGCGGATTTCTTCGAGTGGCTTGAACGCTTGAATTAAAAGGCTGATTGCCAAATATGCAATGTAAATTGCTCCGACGAAAGCAAATACCCGGATGAAATTTTCAAATGCACTACTGATAAAATAAACTATAAAAACAGATACTAGCGAGACGATTGTGTATCCGGTGAAAAGTCCGTACCACTGCTTTATGGCGGCGCTTTTCCCGCTCCCCATCGCTACTGAGAGTGAACAGAGGTTCGCGGGTCCCGGTGTAATTCCCGAGACGAATGCGTATAGTAAAAAAGAAAGTGCTACTTCTAATGACACTAAGCGACCTGTTCGGTGATTATTCGTCCTTGCTTTCTACAGCCCACGTGAAGCCTGCGTTTTCGATTTGGCGGAATGTGGCTTCTAGGCTTTGGCCGCCTTCGGTGAGATAACCAGATGCGAATATGGAATCGGCGACTTTGAACAGTTCCTTCTCGTGTCCCTTGAAATAGACTTCTCGACCTGCTGCACAGCGGATGTCCGATTTAGGGAGCAACAGACGTGCAAGGCAGAGAATTTTGATGCCGTATTCGAATGTGAGACCAGAAATATCGCGGTTGGCGAGGCGAGTTCCTTTTACCGGCAACAAAAAGTTTATGGGAACGGATTCTGGATTGATGGCGACCAAGTCGAAAAGCATATCGACCACGTCTTCTTTGGATTCGCCCATGCCGATGATTCCGCCGCAGCAAATTTCAAAGCCGATGCTCTGCAACATGCGGATGTTTTGGATGCGTCGTTCGTATGTGTGCGTACTGCAAATTTCGGGGTAAAAACGGCGGCTTGTATTCAAGTTGTGGTTGATACGGTCGAGGCCTGCAGCCTTTAAAATGCGGGCTTGATGTTCCGTCAAGAATCCAATGGAGCAGCAAATATGCGTGCCCGATTTTTTCATGTACGCAATGCGTTCGGCGAGTTCTTCGATTTCTTTGTCTGTGAAACCCATGCCCGAAAGCCCGATGCAATGCCTGGATAGGTGAAATTCATCGACAAGATTGTTGTCGCCGTAAAGCTTTTCGTCCGAGACGCTTTTGTACTTTTCGATGGGCGCTTCGGAATCGCGAGATTGGGCGCAATAGGCGCAATTTTGAGTGCAGTTGCCGCTACGGACATTCGTCAAAAGCTGAATGTTGACACGGTTGCCTTTGTACTTCGTGCGCAACCTGTAGGCTATTTCTATAAGTTTGTCAAGTTCCTTGCCTTGTAAATCAAGTATCTTAAGTGCTTTTTCCTTTGAAATTTGCATTTCGTCTGCAGAAGAGTAATTCATAGTAAACCTTTTTTGAACTGCAAAATTAACATGAACGTAGTCTATTGTCTAATACAAAAAATCTATGGCTATTCCTGCTAAATTTTTTCCGTTACACATATTTTGAAAGTGTTTTGACATCATTTCCGCTCCACGTATAGAGCGCGAGCATGGGTTCGTTTTCGGTTTGCATGGAGTGAACGTGATTGGACGGATGCAGGACAAATTCACCGGGGCCGCGTACTTTTGAGATTCCGTCTAGTGTCCAAATGGCGTGTCCAGATAAAATAACGTAAAGTTCTGTGGCGGGGTGCAAGTGTGAGGGGTAAAAAGTGTTTTTGCCAAGGAGCGTAAAGCCGAAACAAAAATGTTCATCGTGGTAGGGCGCTTCTGGGCCGAGAATTTCTCCCCATCCCATTTGATCGGCTAAATCAGGCATGTCGGGACGCGGCTCGTAATTGTATTTCCATGGCAAATAGGGAAGGGCGGGTTCTAGAGCTTTTAGCAAATCCGCTGTTTCGGGGGTGCCGTGCCTTATGGCTTCTCCAATGTAACGGATTAACGGTGAATCGCTTTTCTCGAATTTTCCAACAGGCTTGGGGATGTCACGGACTGCAAAATTGGCCGCTTCGAGCCCGATTTTATCGTCTATTTTGGCTCTTTTGAAAAGGAACTTTTGGGATTCTTCAATTAAATTATGAATAACGTTTTTCATGGCATCCCTATTCTACACTTGATTTTAATACGGCAACGGTATGGCCGATGATTTCGCCTTTTTTGAATGCTTCGTATGCGGCGGTTGCGGTAAGCTTTACGGAATCGAGTGTTTTTTCAATTTCAAAAGCCCGTTTGCCGGAATCCTTGACGGAAACGTTTGCGAATGCTTTTTGCAAGTCTTCGGCACGATAGAATCTGAACGGGCCGAGGCCATTTTTTTCTTGCGCGGCGTATCCCGAAATCACATCTTCCGGCTCGGCTTGGACTTTCCAGGAATACGTGAAAATTTCGGAATGGAGTCCTGCCAATTCTCCGAGCTTGATGAATGCACTGAGCGGAATGCGCCCGCCGAGCGTTGAATAGACGGCTCCGTTTTGCGCCAAGTAATCGCGAGCTTGCTTGAGTGCGAGGTAATGCAAGTCGAGCATTTGCTCGTGAACGAATTCGGGAATCGGCTCTACACGTTTTTCCAAGTAATGGCCGCTGTTGCGCTTGTCCTCAATTTTTGTATTGCTTGCAAGCGGCACGTTGGGGAGGTTCTCGTAAATCACGTCGTAATTTCGCTTGCCGTTTTGGAGCGGTTGCAAAAGGTCGCCGTTGCCGAATTCAAATTCGATTTTGGAGGTCTCTTTGATATTGCTTCGAACGTTCTGTGCCGCGGCTGCAACAACGCTTCTTTGCAAATCCGTGAAGCCTACGCGTTTTGCACCCAAAAGCTCAATCGCGGTCAGCACGTCAATGCCGGAGCCTGTGCCGATGGAAACGAATGATTCAATGTCGTGCCCCAATTTCTCGCGGATCAGCTTGAATGCGGGAGCTGCAATGTAGGCAACCCAATCGCTTTTTATGTCTTCTGTTTTCGGCAGGTAGGCGTGGTCGGCAACTTCAATAGAGAGGTAATCTTTGATGCGCTTTGTCGCACCATTTAATGCAAGGTATTTATTGACATCTACAACGATACTCATTACTTACCGCCTTTGGTGCTTGCTGCAATAGCTTGTTCAAAGTCAGCGATGATGTCGCGTGGGTCTTCGATGCCAACGGATACGCGAATCATATCTTCGGGGATGCCTGCGGCGAGTCTGTCTTTCGGCGAAAGCTGCGAATGAGTGCTTGTTGCCGGGTGCAAAACGCTTGTGCGTGCATCGCCAACGTGAACGACGAGGGCGGCGACTTTCAAAGCTTTGACGAAGGAACGGATGGCAGCTCTGCCACCTTTGAGGCCGAAGGTGAGCACGCCGCTGCCGCCTTGATAGTCAAAGTATTTGCGGATGCGCTTTAAATTCGGGCTAGATTTGAGTCCAGGATAGCTGACCCAGTTTACGGCAGGATGCTTGGACAAAAATTCCGCCAAGGCGAGAGCGTTTGTGCTGTGCTGCGGCATTCGCAAGTGAAGCGTTTCAAGACCTAAATTCAAAAGGAAGGCGTTGAACGGGCTTAATGCGGCCCCGAAATCGCGCAAGTACTGCGCTCTTGCTTTCGTGATGAATGCTGCACGTCCAAATTTTTTAGTATAGGAAGTGTTTGCGTATTGTGCATCCGGTTCCACGAGGTCCGGAAACTTCCCGTTTTCCCAGTTGTAATTTCCGCCGTCGATGACGACACCGCCGAGTGCAACAGCATGCCCATCGATGTACTTTGTTGCCGAATGGATGACAACGTTTACGCCGAGTTTCAAAGGCTTTACGAGGAATGGCGTTGCGAGCGTGTTATCGACGAGGAAGGGTACGTCAAATTCTTTAGCGAGTTTGGAGAACTTTTCAAAGTCCAAAATGCCCAAGGCGGGGTTGCCAATCGTTTCGCCGAAAATGAGCTTGGTGTTCGGGCGGAAAGCTTTGCGGAGTTCTGCAATGGAATCCTCTGGGTCGATGAACGTCGTTTCGATGCCGAGCTTTGATAGCCTCACGCTGAGTAATGTGTAGCTGCCGCCGTAAATCGTCTTGCTTGCAACGATGTGGTCGCCTGCTTTCACGAGGTTCGAAATCGCGAGGAGGACTGCCGCCTGGCCGGAAGCGGTTGCGACGGCGCCCACGCCACCTTCCAGTTCAGTGATTTTGCTTTCGAACGCCGCTACGGTCGGGTTTCCTGTGCGGGTGTATTTGTTGCCCGATTGTTTGAGTGCAAAGAGTCGTTCCACATCATCGACATCTTCGTACTTGTAAGTCGTGGATTGAAAAATCGGGAGCACGCGAGGTTCGCCAACTTTCGGCTTCCAACCTGCCTGTAAACACTTTGTTGCAAAATTCCATGTGCTCGGATCGGTAATATTTGTGGTACTATTTGCTGAAATATTTTTCTTTTTCGATGAGATTCTTGTCATTTTTAAACTCCTCTATAGCAAAATGATTGCTCTTGAATAATTCTATTTGTACGGCACAAATATAGAACGGAACTATTACCTTGTCCAATACTAAATAAATATGGTGAGTTATAGAATTAATTTATTGGTAGTTTGAGCCGCATGGTTTCTTGTCGTTCCGAACGTAGTGAGGAATCCTGTGATTTCTTGTTTATCGAAATAAGTGATTGTTGGCAATTAGAAAAATTTATAGCTCTTTGCATATTGTATGTCAATGCGCAAAAACACAAGGCGAACGCAGGCAATCATCCTCGTAAAATTCTTATATTTCAAGCCATGGCATTATCTGCAAATATTACTCGCGAAGGAGCGCTTGAACTCCTTAAAAAATACAACAAGGATCCGTTCCATCTTGAACATGGCGAAATCGTCGAAAACACCATGCGCTGTTTTGCTCGTGAACTCGGTTACGGCGAAGACGAAGAATTCTGGGGAATCGTCGGACTCTTGCACGATCTTGATTTTGAACAGTGGCCGGAACAGCATTGCATCAAGGAACGCGAATTGATGCAGGAGGCCGGCCTCTCCGAAGAATTGATTCATGCGACAACGAGCCACGGCTGGAGTATAACGGTTGATGTCAAACCGGAGCATGAAATGGAAAAAGTCCTATATGCCGTTGATGAACTTACGGGCTTGATTGGTGCTGTTGTGCTGATGCGCCCGTCCAAAAGCGTTCAAGATTTGGAACTGAAATCTGTCTTGAAAAAGTACAAGTCTCCGAAATTTGCGGCAGGCTGCTCCCGCGAAGTCATTGAACGTGGTGCAAACTTACTCGGCTGGGAACTGAACGATTTGATATCTCGAACCATCGCCGCATTAAAAACTTTTAGACCATAATTTGCCGTAGTTCCATAAAAAATGTAATTTATAAATGGCCATCATTTTGGAGCATTTTTTATGGACAACGAACTTAAGCTGTTAATTGGCAAAGACGAAAAAATAATTTATACGGGCAAGCCCAATAAAAAGTGCTTCATCTTCGAAAGCATTTTTAATCCGCTCCTCCCGTTTGCGCTCCTTTGGGGGCTCATCGACTTTGGTGTTATTGGGTTTTCGATGACGGCTAAAGACGAAAAAGCCGCGTTTTTCTTGGTTCCGTTCATGTTGCTTCACCTGATGCCGGTTTGGATTTATCTGGGCGGCGCGTTGTTGTCGTTCAGGCGCTACCAGAATACGAGCTATATCGTAACAGACAAGGCGATATACGCATCTGGGGGCGTCTTTAGCAGGCATTACAATACAAAACCGTTTGCGGAACTTTCGCATGTGGATTTGCATCGCGGCATTTTCGACCAGTGGTTTGGCGTGGGCGACATTATCACGACATCTGCCCAGGCGAATCCTGCGACGCTGAACGGACGGAGAACATCCACTAATGCGGGTATTTCTATAGACAGCATTTCGAACTACATTGAAGTCTATAACATCGTGAAAAAGCTACAACAGGATATCTACACCGATGTGATGTACCCGAACGATTTGCGCCCCAAAGGAAATCACGGATACAATACAAAGTATCGCGGATGAATTTATAGAATTTTTTTCATCGGCGTACATTCAAAAACACCGCAGAGGATAGGCTTCTCGTCAATGAGCTTTTACCCGAGCTTTTCGTAAAAGTGAACCGTTTCCAGGCGGCTGTCAATAATAATCTGTTTGTAGCCGCATTCTGCAATCCATTTTTCAGCTTCGTGAACCGCAAGTGCGCCAAGCTTTTTCCCGCGGTATTCCGGCAGAACGACTACGCGCACGATCGTTGCCGTGTTAGCGTCAATCTCGTAGAATCTGCATGTCGCAATAGGTATTCGTCGTCTAACAAGACAATGTACTTGGTGCCGTCGCAGTCGTGCTGGTCGAATTCTTCACGGAGCGAAATATGGTGCTGCCGGTTCATTCCTTGAATGCGTACACTGTACGTGCCTGCGCGTTGCTATTCTTCTGTCGCCCGTAGAATTTTGATATCCATATTACCATTGTGAAAAATAATTTGTCTAGAAAAGATAATTGTCGCTTCGCTTGTGGCAAAGGTCTGTGTAATCGACTTCCAGGGCGTATGTCGTATCTATGTCGCAGCCGTTTTCTAGAGGCTTGAATGTTTGTATTGTTCTAAATGTAGAATCGTTTTTGCTTGAAGTGAAATCGTAGTTCGTTGAGTTCGACTGAATATATTCGCTATAGTTTGCCTCGATCCAGGTGGATGTTCTGCCTTTTTCGATTAGGAATGAAACTTCCGGGAAAATAGTTTTTTTGTTTCCGCAAAAAACGGTTTCGGCCATAAAGTATTTTCCGTATTTCCATCCGGATATATTGCTCAGGTCGTCTGGATCCTTATAAAAAGAGGCTCTTTTACTCGTATTAGAAGCATCGCATTTGGGGCAGGTGATTTCGTCCTTGAATAACTGATGGAAATTATCTCCATTGTAGATTGCAACGTGTATGGAATCTGCTTTTTTAGGGGTATATACATTTACTGTTATCCCACAAGCTTGGTATAAGTCAGTTTCGCTGGTGCAAAAGAAACCACAGCAAGTCCAAAAGCAAAGAATCAGTGTGCTGGCGGCAAACGAAAAACGATTCATTAGTACAATCTCCTGTAACACTATGCTTCTAGAATATATTATATTAATCGATAAAAGGAGAATGGATATGTCTTTTTTTTCCTGTAATTTTTGTCGTTCCGCGATTGCTTCTGCTGCACTTGTCTTTGTGCTTTTTGCTTGTACGGAATCTGATTCTGGCTCGGGCGCGAATTCGGTGGAACCTGCCGGTGGTTCTGCGAAATGCAAGGACGTTTCCGACGGAGCGTTCTGCGATCCGCGTGACGGACAAGTTTACAGGACTGTGGAAATCGATAGCATGGTGTGGACAGCTCAGAACATGAACTATTACATGCTCGGAAGCTACTGTTACGACGATAAAGACTCCAACTGCACCAAGTACGGAAAACTCTACGACAAGTCAACGATTTTCCTTATCTGTAAGGATGGTTGGCATGTGCCCAGCAAGGACGAGTATGAAAAGTTGTTGAAATACCTGAACCGTCACCGGGATTACGTTCGCTTGTTCAAACCTTTATCAGCAGGCTTTCGCAAGACGGGCGGAACTTATGGCCTCATGGGAGAAAAAGCGTATTTCTGGGCCTCGACGGAAGTCATTGGACAAGGCGAGTGCTATGTGGAATTTTCCGATGAAAATCAGGCCGGTAAGTTGATTTGTGGTGGTATGGAACGCGGGGACGCTCTTTCGCTCCGTTGCGTCAAGGACGATTAATCTAGCTTGTCAAAGAAAATCTCGCCGTCTTGAATAACGGTGGTGATGGTGTGCGTTCCTTTGTTGCCCATGTCGTTGTAATGGACTTGGTATTTGCCATCGCCGAGAGGTTCGATTTTTTCGACTTCGCGAATGTCTTCGCCATCTTGCGCGCCGCTGCGGAATTTCCAGACTGCGTAGCCGCCACCATCGCTGTATTCGTTGTCGTAATCCTCCCGGAGTTTTTGGGCTAATGCCTTTGTGCAATACTGTGCAATGACGGAATCGTTTGCGAACTCGTTCCCGAAGACATGTTTGCTGTAGAACGTCTGGATTTTTGCTATGGCTTTGGAGTCAAAAGTATTGCTGCTGCTTGATTCTTGCTGAATGGTGATAGTCTGATTGTCAACGTCAGCCTGTTGTTGGGCTTGTTTGTCGCTACAGGAGAATGCTGTTGCTGCCGCCAATAGAAATAAAATCTTTTTCATGATGAGTAATATAGCTTATAGTTTGTATATTACAGAATTTTGAGCTTGCGGTATGCCGTTTTTTGCGATTTTTGTTACCAAATTCCTTTTTTTCGGTGTTTTGGTATCATCTTTTTTACTTTGTTTGATGAAATTTCGGCTGTATGGATGGATTATGTGTTACTAAATCAGCTTTTTTAGCCATTTTGGTAGCATAAACTGCGGCATAAACCCAAATTTTTTTAGAAAAATGCTTAGTTTGTGTACAAAATGTGCTACCAAACAAAGATTTTCATAGCGTTTGGTAACACTTTTTCGCTTTTTAAGCCCTTTTGACGAGCTAAAACTAATTTACTAAGGTAAAATGGTTATCGGAGTTCCGTCTTTGACGGCATCGTATATTTCTTCGATTTCGTCGTTGGTGACTGCGATGCAGCCGGCAGTCCAGTCTTTCCACTTGTGCCAGAACTTAAAGAGAAACGCAGGAACCTTGTTCGGATAGCCGTGAATCATGATGTCGCCGCCGGGTTCGTAGTTGCCAGCTTTTGCGGCCTTGATTTGCTCCGCGTTCGGGTACGAAACCTTCAGCGATAAGTGAAAGACGCTTTTGGGATTGTGAAGTTCGATGGTGTAGTTACCCTCGGGCGTCTTGTTGTCACCGGACTTGACCTTCGCTCCCACGGGATTCTTGCCAAGCGAAATCCTGTACGTCTTGACGACATTCTCGCCGCTTCGCAAGTGCATCTGGCGTTTCGCCTTTTCTACGAGAATGTTGTCGATGGGAGAGGAGAGCATGGCTTTGGGGGATTCCTTTTCCGATGAGCAAGAGAACAAAAGAAACGTTAGTAAAAGTAGGAGGTGTGTGCGTTTGATCAACATCAGGTGTTCTTTGAAAAAAATAACATCTTTTTTAACCTTTATAAAACTCGTTGCCAACTTTTTCTAAATCGTCGTGCAGTTGCTCTTCGACCATTTTCAATACTCTGACGGAGTCTTCGGCGTCTGGCCCTCGTTTTGCAACATCGCCAATGACATATTGCTTTAAATGGTTTACGGTCTCCATTAATTTTTCTTCGTAAGCAGGATGATTTGTTTGCTTCAAGAAAAGCATTGCCGCTGCTTGCGGACCTGGGTATGAAAAGTTGAATGGTGATTCATCTCTATTTTTAGATGCAATTTCTTTAGCGACTTCTTCAATATTGGAATATTGATCAATGAATGGCCATACTTTCTCGTTCAGTATACTTTGAATCTTGTTTACAAGTATTTCAATATGCTCTGGCTGTGAAATTCTTAGCTCACACCCCTCCAATTCTTTCATAAAAGAATGCGTAAGAGTTGACACTGTGTTTCCGCCGACGATATGGTATTTGTTCAACAATGGACATCGAGCGCTTTCTATAGATTTAAAATAGAGGGAAGCGAAAAAAGAATCGATATGAAAATTATCGTAGCCTTCGTTATAGCCTAAAATTATGGAAACCTTAACGCCTTTTTTCCGGTCTGACTTGAAATATTCAAAACCGTGCCAAATCTTTTTCTTGTGGAAGTCTCTTACATCAAGACGTTCCATTCCGTTTTTAAAATCGTCTAACGAAATAGGCATAATCAGGTGTCTCCGAGTTTTTGAAAATCGTAGTAGTTTATAATATACTTTATTTGTTGGCCGCTCATTCATGTATGGGGTTGAAATGTAAAATTTTCATGGCCCCCTGGCGCAAGCGCCAAATGCTGGGCTCAATTATAACATTAAGCGAGCTTATTGTTGCAATGTTCGCCCTACGCATTTGTGCCACGGTTGTAAAATATAGATACAATTACTGCATCCCCCGAACGCATCTCGTCTAAGGAAAGGCGAGGTGCGTTCTTTGTTATTTGGGTTTTCCGGCCCTTTGCGAAAGAACGCCTCTAAAAATCAACCGGTCGCAAATGCGACCATAACAACGGAGGCTATATGAAGTCTAAAGAAATTTTCTCGACAGTTTTTGCCAAGGCTAAAGATCTGGCAAATGAAATGACTTTGTATAATACGCGGGTGAAAAGGCTGGTCAAGCAAAAGAAAATTGAAAAGGAATATGCGGACAACGATCGTGCAGTCCGCAAAATGCTGTATGAACGTGGGATTGATGGCTCAAATAGAAAGTAAAGAAAAAATCTTGACAGGAGTAAAGAAATAATATAAATTATGAGAAGAGTCATTTTAAAGAAGAAAATTGTGAAGGCTGTCGCAATAATGCCAAAGAGAGAAAGGATTCTTTTTGACAAACTTGTGGAGGACTTGAAAGAATACGGACCGGTTCTGCCAAATTGGCCGAACTACAAAAAACTCACCGATACGAATACGTATCATTGCCATCTTTCTTACCATTGGGTGGCGTGTTGGATTGAAACGATAGAAGGAATTGAATTGGAGGTCACTTATGTTGGAAGCCGTGAAAATGCGCCTTACAAGTAAGGATGTGAGTGGAACGATGTTTACATTTGAGGGAACGAACATTCCTGAACACCTTCTGCTTTATATCAGGTCTGCATTCCCGAATGTGGAAGATGTCGTGAATGGAGACGAAGAGTATGTTGAGTGGGGCGAAACGGATCTTGCAAAGCAAATCAAGGCGGAAACTACGCCTGCTGAGAGTTTGAAGTTGCTTCGCACGACTTTTGGCTACACTCAGCAGCAGCTTGCGGATAAGATTGGTATAACAAAACAGCAAATATCTGCAATGGAGCGGGGTAGGGAACCGATTGGCCGCAAAATGGCCCACAGGCTCGCGAACGCCCTCGGAACTAGTTACAAGAATTTGTTTTGGTAGGGGGAACCCGCAAAGCTCAAGGCCGAGTTGGTGTAGGGTGGGGTTGCGTGCTAAAGTTCATTGCTCGTAAAGAGCGACTATAAGACCTATTTTTGAATATACCTTTATTTATGTTGGTTCGCAAGTGCTTTTTATGTTGTCACGAATTTAATCAGTTCCGTGTAATCTCCTGAATCGGCGGCATGAAGCGCATCAATGTACTTCTTTCGTAAATACGTAATGTCGTTCAAGCTGGCATCACCCCAGTA
>JAEEGJ010014701.1_pt1 | contig 18484 bp, 15 predicted proteins | sample 8958761 | NCBI WGS metagenome assembly JAEEGJ01 (sample SAMN16246546, study PRJNA631951) | gut metagenome | biome: gut microbiome; feature: rumen; material: RS-attached | host: Bos | place: Iran: Karaj | collected 2018-10
TATTTATTCTAAAGGAGGAAAGATTTATGTCAGCATCTTTCGACAAGCAGGCTATCATCAAGGAATATGCTCTTTCTGAGGGCGACACAGGTTCTCCTGAGGTTCAGGTTGCACTTCTTACTTACAGGATCAATCACCTCACAGAACACCTCAAGACTCACAAGGGCGACCACCACAGCAGAAGAGGACTTCTCATGATGGTTGGTAAGAGAAGAAACATCCTTGACTATCTTGCAGCAGTTGATATCGAGCGTTACAGATCTTTGATCGCTAGACTCGGCATCAGAAAGTAATCTTAATACGGATTATTTCAAGAGAGCGGTTCCTTACGGGACCGCTTTTTTATTTACTTCTTAGGGTGATATAATAACTAAATAGGACATTCCGGGAGGTATTACTATGCTTGACGGTTATATCAGAGTAGCGGCAGCAAGCCCGAAGGTTAAGGTAAGTGACGTTGACTTCAATGTCAGCCAGACTGTTTTGCTCGCAAAAAAGGCTGCGGATAACGATACTGCGGTAGTTGTTTTCCCGGAGCTGGGACTTACAGGCTATACCTGCGGCGATCTCTTCAATCAGAATGCACTTCTCAATAAGGCTATCGACGGACTTTACGATCTGGCTGAACAGACAAGAGATCTTAATACTGTCCTGATCGTTGGTTTGCCCGTCCAGGTAGGCGGCAAGCTTTATAACTGTGCGGCTGTCGTATATCAGGGTGAGATCCTCGGTATCGTTCCCAAGCAGAATGTCCCTAATTATTCCGAGTTTTATGAATTAAGACATTTCAAGCCTTTTGAGGATGCGGAGAACGTCGCTATCGAAGACGATGTCTGCTTCGGAAGAATGGTCTTCGACTGTAACGACCTGACATTCGCCGTTGAGATCTGCGAGGACCTCTGGGTGGCTTCAAGCCCTTCGGAAGAGTATGTGAATAACGGTGCACAGATCATATTCAATCTGTCCTGCTCTGATGAGATCATCGGCAAGGCACAGTTTAGAAGAGACCTCGTTAAGATGCAGAGCGCAAAGCTCATGGCAGCTTACGTTTACTGCGACGCGGGCATCGGCGAATCGACGCAGGACCTTGTTTTCGCAGGCCATAACTTGATCGCAGAGAACGGCAAGCTCCTTGCTGAGAGCAAGAGGTTTGCAAACGAGAATGATGACGACGCGATCTTGTATGCCGACATCGATCTCGAGCGCATTGAAGCTGACAGACGCAAGGCTAATACTTTCACATCTGATCTCGCAGGTTATTCCGGTGTTGAGGTAGTCAGGTTTGAAGCTGAATTCCCTGATATCACTCCGAAAAGAGATATCAGCAAAACACCGTTCGTTCCTGAGAGCAAGGCTGACCTGGAAGCAAGATGCGAAGACATCCTCAACATGCAGGCTGCAGGCCTTTATACAAGACTTAAGGCGATCAACTGCAAGAAGGCTGTTATCGGATTGTCGGGCGGACTTGATTCTACTCTTGCGCTCATAGTTACGATCCATGCTTTTGATAAGCTCGGTATGGATCGCAAGAACATTATCGGTATAACGATGCCGGGCTTCGGCACGACTGCAAGGACTAAGAACAACTCAGTAAATATCGCTGAGCAGTACGGCTGCACATTAAGGGAGATCAGCATCTCAGATGCGGTTACACAGCACTTCAAGGATATCGGCCATGACATTGATGTCCATGACATTACATATGAGAATTCTCAGGCAAGAGAGCGCACCCAGATCCTTATGGATATTGCTAACCAGGAAGGCGGAATAGTAGTCGGCACAGGCGATCTTTCCGAGCTTGCTCTGGGCTGGGCTACTTATAATGGCGACCATATGTCCATGTACGGCGTCAACTGCTCCATTCCTAAGACTCTCGTAAGATATCTCGTATCCTATGAGTCGCAGCGTACGGCAGAGATCAATCCCGCGCTTTCGCAGGCTCTTGCTGACATCGTTGCAACGCCCGTATCTCCTGAGCTTCTGCCGCCTACTGAAGACGGTAAGATCTCGCAGAAGACAGAAGAGACAGTGGGACCTTATGAGCTCCACGACTTCTTCCTTTACTACATGATCAGATACGGATTTACGCCGTCGAAGATCTACCGCATGGCAGTCCGGGCCTTTGAGGGCTCCTACGATAAAGAGACGATATACAAGTGGGAAGAGACTTTCTTAAGAAGATTCTTCACACAGCAGTTCAAGAGATCCTGCGTACCTGACGGTCCTAAGGTCGGTACGGTATCCCTGTCTCCCAGGGGCGACTGGAGAATGCCTTCTGACGCATCGAGGAACGTCTGGATCGAAGATTTAGAGACAGTGAAGGGTGAATGATGAAATCAGTAGTTTGCTTTGGTGATTCCAATACTTACGGACATAATCCGGTAAACGGCGACAGGCTTCCCGAATCGGTCAGATGGCCGTGTCTTTTGCAGAACCTTTTAGGTGACGGATACAAGGTCATTGAAGAGGGATTAAACGGCAGGACTACTGTTTTCGACGATCCCAACGATGACTGGAAAAACGGCATCGATTACATAAAGGGGATCCTCTGTACTCACAGACCCGTGGATTACCTTGTCATAATGCTCGGGACCAACGACATGAAGACAGTTTATAATGCGTCTCTCGATGAGATTGCAGCCGGTCTGAACGAGATAGTCCAGCGGGCAGAAAAGGTCATGGACCTTAAGCAGGGATATGTCCCTAAGATTCTTGTCGTATCACCGCCGGAGATAAGCACGGATATCCTAACAGGGCCTTTCCGCGATTCATTCAACGAAGTGTCTATCGATAAGTCCAAGCGTCTGGCTGAGTACTACAAGAGAGTTGCGGATAAGCACGGCTGCGGTTTCCTGGATGCCAAGCAGTACATCAAGCCTTCGGTGGAAGACGGACTGCATCTTGACCCGGCAGGGCACAAGGGACTGGCTGAGGCGGTATCTGAGGCAATTAAGAAGTTATAGTCTTTATTATTTGTCTTATTGAGCTTTTAGTATATAATTAATAGGTTCGAGAAGGAGTGTAGTGTGTAGATTGACTGCCCGAACATCGAGCCTATTTTTTTGCTCGGACCGTGAATCTACGAACTACCTCCTTTACAAAAATTCAATATTATAAAGGAGTTCGAAATGGAAAAGATTTTCAGAACTGAAATCGCCGGCAGACCATTGGTAGTCGAGACCGGTAAGATCGCGCAGTTTGCAAACGGTTCCGTCCTCATCAGATATGGTGAGACATCAGTGCTTTCCACCGTTACAGCAAGCGCAACACCTCGTGAGGGAATCGATTTCTTCCCGCTTTCAGTAGACTACGAGGAGAAGATGTATGCAGTAGGTAAGATCCCTGGAGGCTTCCTCAAGAGAGAGGGAAGACCGGGCGAGAAGGCTATCCTCGTTTCCCGTGTTATCGACCGTCCTATCAGACCTTTGTTCCCTAAGGATCTTCGTAACGATGTCTGCGTAAACAACCTAGTTATGTCCGTTGATCCCGATTGCTCACCTGAGATCACAGCAATGCTCGGTACATCCATTGCAATCGCTATCTCCGATATCCCGTGGAAGGGACCTGTCGGAGGCGTTGTATTAGGACTTATCGACGGCAAAACTATCATCAACCCTACATTAGAGCAGCGTGAAGTATCTGATATGTATGTTACTCTTGCAGGTACACTCACAAAGATCTGCATGGTTGAGGCAGGCGCTAACGAAGTACCTGATGACGTAATGCTTAACGCTATCGCAGAAGGTCACGAAGAGATCAAGAAGATCTGCGAGTTCATCAACAGCATCGTTGCTGAGATCGGTAAGGAGAAGTTCACTTACGAGTCAGCTGACGTACCGGAAGAGATTTTCGAGGCTGTTAAGGAATACGGCTGGGAGAAGATGCGTGCAGCAGTTCTCTCCAAGGATAAGGAAGTAAGAGACGGCAACGTTGCAGTTCTTCAGGAAGAAGTTGCAGCAATGCTCGAAGAGAAGGAAGAGGGGCTTTCGAAGTGGGCACCTGATGCCATCTACAAGCTTGAGAAGAAGGTCGTAAGAGATTACCTCTTCAGAGAGCACGTAAGAGTTGACGGCAGAGCTCTTGATGAGATCAGACCTTTGTCTGCAGCAGTCGGCGTACTTCCCAGAGTTCACGGTTCTTCTTTCTTCCAGAGAGGCCAGACACAGGTAATGAATATCTGTACTCTTGCTCCCCTTGATGAAGCACAGAAGCTCGAAGGATTGGATGAGCAGACATACAAGAGATACATTCACCACTATAACTTCCCTGGTTACTCCACAGGTGAGGCTAAGCCTTCCAGATCACCCGGAAGACGTGAGATCGGTCACGGCGCTCTCGCTGAGAGATCTCTCATTCCTGTACTTCCTTCAGAGGAAGAGTTCCCTTACTCAATCAGAACAGTATCTGAGATCACAATGAGTAACGGTTCCACATCACAGGGTTCTGTCTGTGCTTCCACACTCTCACTCATGGATGCAGGCGTTCCGATCAAGAGACCTGTTGCAGGTATCTCTTCAGGACTTATCACAGATCCTGACAACGATGACAACTTCCTCGTATTCATGGATATCCAGGGCATTGAGGACTTCTTCGGCGATATGGACTTCAAGGTTGCAGGTACAACAGAAGGTATCACATCCATCCAGGTCGACATCAAGGTTGAAGGTCTTACATTAGACATCATCAAGGCTGCCTTTGAGATGACACACAAGGGAAGACTCCAGATCATCAACGACATCATTCTCCCTTGCATTCCTGCACCCCGTGCAGAGCTCAACAAGTGGGCTCCGAGAATCATCTCCATGCAGGTACCTGTTGACAAGATCAGAGAAGTCATCGGTTCAGGCGGAAAGGTCATCAACAAGATCATCGCTGACACAGGCGCTCAGATCAACATCAACGATGACGGTATGGTATACATCTCTTCACCTGACCTCGAGGCAGCTGACAAGGCTAAGACCATCATCACAGGCATCGTTTCCGATCCTGAGGTAGGCACAGAGTACGACGGTACCGTAACAAGACTTATGGACTTCGGTGCATTCGTCGAGTTCCTGCCCGGCAAGGAAGGCCTCGTTCACATCTCCAAGATGGCTTGGAACAGAGTAGAGAAGGTCGAAGACGTTCTCCACGAAGGTGACAAGGTTCACGTCAAGCTCATCGAGATCGACTCTCAGGGCAGACTCAACCTCTCCATCAGGGATTGCCTCCCGAAGCCTGAGGGCTACGTTGAGGAAGAGCCCAGGAGACGTGAGAACCGTCCTAACCGCGAGCGCCGCGGAGGCTTCGGCGGAAGAAACGGCGGCCGTAACGAAGACAACGGCGGCAACGAAGACAGAAAGGGAAGAAGAAGGGAATTCTGATTTCCTGTAAATGTAGGATTTCACGGAGGTCCGCGCAAGACAGCTCTGAACATTTTGGAGAACGCGCGGGCCTTCCGCTTTTAGAGGATTGAGCAATTGACTTTTAAGTGCACTACAATTCGTAAAACGATGATCACGGCAGGAGTCATCCTTGCCGCTGCCGTTTTCGCAGGCTGTGCCTTTAACGGTTTGAACAAGAACATTCCCGGTACTGAGACGAGCACTGAAGTTTCTCTGACTGAGACGACTGCAGCTCCCGAGACAACGCCTGAAGAGACGACTCCTTCGCCGACTCCTACTCCTACGCCCGAGCCTACAGCAACTCCCACTCCGACACCTACGCCGGAGCCTTTGTCAGTCAAGGTCTCTTTTGCGGGCGACTGCACGCTTTGTTCGGACGCAAGGACTTACAATCACTTTGATGCTGTAGTCAAGAAGAGATGGGATTATCCTTTCAAGAACTGCAAGACCTATTTCGCAAATGACGACCTTACTCTGGTCAACTGCGAAATGGCCATTACAGACAACAAGGCTCATGCAAAGAAGGCTTTTGTCTTCGCTATGAAGCCTGAGGGCACGAAGTATTTCACCCGCGCAAGCATTGAAGCTGTAAACCTTGCAAACAATCATACTCTTGATTTCGGCCAGTCAGGATTAAGTGAAACGCGCAAGAACCTCACAAAGGCAGGTATCTTGTGGAGCGATACAGCCAACTATGCGATCTATACGGCCAAGAACGGCGTTAAGATCGGTATGTGCGGATATACTTCATCAGGCGGTCTTTCCAAGACATACAAGCTTATCAATAAGCTGAGAGATAAAGGCTGCCAGATCGTCATCGTATCCTGCCACTGGGGCATCGAAGCGAAGTACAAGCAGACCAAGAGCCAGATCAACAGGGGCCACGCGCTCATCAATCACGGCGCAGACATCGTTGTCGGAACGCATCCGCACAGGCTTCAGCCGATCGAGGTCTACAAGGGCAAATACATTCTCTACAGCATCGGCAATTTCTGTTTCGGCGGGCATACGAACCCGAGCGATCCGGACAGCTGCATCGCACAGTGCACTTTCGTACTTGACGAGACCGGCAAAAAAGTCGCGGATTACAGGCTCAACATCATTCCTTACTCGCTGAGGAGTACGAAGAAGGGCAATGACTATTGCCCGAAGCCGTACGCTTTTGAAAGCAAGGCTTATGACAGGGTAATGTCGCGTCTCAACTGGGCTCAGGGAGACGAGTGATCAAAAGGAGGAGAGGTTATGGCTAACGGAAAAGTTTTGGTTGTTATGGGATCTGATTCCGATTTTCCCGTAATGGAGGGATGCTTCAAGATGCTGAACAAGTTCGGCGTTGAGTTTGAGGCAGACGTTGCATCAGCGCACAGGACGCCGGAGCGCGCCCATGAGCTTGCGGCTACCGCAGAGGAGAAGGGTTTCAAGGTCATAATCGCAGCGGCAGGTCTTGCTGCGCATCTCGCAGGAGTACTTGCGGCAAGCACGACGCTTCCCGTTATCGGAGTACCCTGCAAGGGCGGCGCTCTTAACGGAGTTGATGCGCTTTATGCAACTGTTCAGATGCCTACCGGTATCCCTGTTGCAACGGTCGCGATCGACGGCGGTTCAAATGCCGCGATCCTCGCATGCCAGATCCTGGCACTTTCAGATGCTGATCTCAGCCGGGCGCTCAAGGACTACAAGAAGAGCCTCGCTTCTTCCGTTGCCGAGCGTGATGCAAGGCTTAAGCAGAAGATAGCTGAAATGGAAAAATAAAATCTAATCGATAAAGGACGGAACAAAATGAGCGGAATTTTCGGAACTTACGACATCAAGGGGCAGACGCAGAATGTTGCAAAAGATGCTTATTACGGCATTTTCTCACTGCAGCACAGAGGTCAGGAATGCGCGGGCATCGCGGTAAACGACAACGGATCGTTCCTCGTGCATAAGGCGATGGGACTTGTTACTGACGTCTTCGATGAAGTAACGTTGTCGGCGCTTCAGGGAACCTGCGCTATCGCGCACTGCAAGGGCGGATCGCCCCGTGAGAACGGTCCTGAAGCCATGCAGCCCATCTCGATCAAGTCCAGAGTCGGAAGCATTGCGCTTACTTCAGATTCCGTGATCATGAACGCAAACAAGATCAGGAACGAGCTTAAGGACCAGGGTGCCATCTTCCAGACCAACACTGATTCCGAGATCATCGTTTCCCTGTTCTCCAGAAACAGGATCAAGACAGAGGACTGCGAGCATGCGATCCTTGAGACGATGAAGCAGATCCACGGCGTTTACGCGATGATCTTCATGACCGAAGACAAGCTCATCGGTGTAAGGGATCCTTATGGCCTGAGGCCTCTTATCCTCGGCAAGCTCGGCGACAAATACTACATCTCTTCCGAGTCCTGCGCTCTTGACGCTATCGGATGCGAGACAGTAAGAGACTTCCTGCCCGGCGAGATCATCACGATCTCCAAGGACGGCATGAGCTCACTCCTTTATAACGAGGCAGCAGAGAAGAAGGATACAAAGGTCTGCGTTTTCGAGTACGTTTACGTTGCAAGACCTGACTCCGTAATGGACAAGATGTCCATCTTCGATTCGAGATACAGAGTAGGTATGGCTCTTGCAAAGGAGAGCCCTGCAGACGTCGATCTCGTAATCGGTGCGCCTGACTCAGGAAACGCTGCCGCAGAAGGTTTTGCTGCAGGTCTGGGCGTTCAGTACGGCTCAGGTCTTCTCAAGAACAGATACGTAGGCAGAACGTTCATCAAGAGCACTCAGCAGCAGAGGGAACTCGCCGTAAGGATGAAGTTCGCCGCTCTGAAGACAGCGATCAAGGACAAGAAGATCGCGATCGTTGACGACTCGCTCGTAAGAGGTACGACGACAAAGCACATCATCTCCTTCCTCAGGGAGAACGGTGCAAAGGAAGTTCACGTAAGGCTCGCATCTCCGCCGGTCAAGTTCGGATGCTGCTACGGAGTTAATGCTTCTTCCGAGACTGAACTTCCCGCAAGCTCAAAGACGATCGAAGAGATCCGCGACATGATCGGTGCAGATTCACTCGCATACATCAGTCTTGAATCGCTGAAGGCTTCTCTCAATACGATCGACTGCGGAGTATGCTCTGCATGTTTCGACGGTGACTTCATCGCAGGCAAGCCTGAGGACGACGAAGTATAAGATTGATCAGAGGTTAGAAGAATGAAGATAGCAGTATTCGTATCAGGCGGCGGAACCAATCTCCAGGCTATTATCGATAACACAAAGACGGGTATCTTAAAGGATATCGAGATCGTCCTTGTCCTGTCTTCATCTCCTTCGGCATACGCATTGAAGAGGGCAGAGGAAAACGGCATCAAATCCGTTGTTGTCAGGGCTGCCGATTATCCTTCCAGAGAAGAATGGGATAATGAAATGGCTGAATGCGTTAAGGCTTCAGGCGCGGAACTGATAGTCCTTGCGGGTTATCTCTCGCTCATCGGACCGAAGACCGTATCGATGTATTCCAACCGCATAATCAACATCCACCCGGCACTGATCCCTTCGTTCTGCGGAGCGGGCATGTACGGGATAAAGCCCCATAAGGCTGCCATCGCAAGGGGAGTAAAGGTCTCAGGAGCTACCGTTCATTTCGTGAACGAGAACTACGACGAAGGTCCGATCCTTTTACAGAAGGCTGTTGAAGTCCTTCCGGACGATACGCCGGAAACACTTCAGAAAAGAATAATGCAGGAATGCGAATGGCAGATCCTGCCCAGGGCGATCAGACTTATCGCTGACGGAAAGGTCACGATCGACAATAACAGAGCTTTTATAAGAGAATAACAACATAAAAACATTCGGAGGTGAGAACATGAAAACTGCAGATCTTGGAGAATTGTTGAAGAGCAACGCTTATCCCGGAAGAGGAATCGTCATCGGAAGAAGCGAAGACGGTACCAAGGCCGTAACGGCTTATTTTATCATGGGCAGGAGCGTTAATTCCCGTAACCGCGTCTTTACGGCGACCGAGGACGGAATTAAGACGGAAGCATTCGATCCTTCGAAGCTTACCGATCCGCACCTCATCATCTATTCACCTGTAAGGGTACTCGGCAACAAGACCATCGTCACGAACGGCGATCAGACCGATACCATTTACGATCTCATGGACAAGCAGTGCACCTTCGAGCAGTCCCTCAGGGGCAGGGAATTCGAAGATGACGCCCCGAATTACACTCCCCGTATATCAGGCATCATGCACATCGAGAACGGCGCATACAATTACGCTATGTCTATCCTCAAGAGTGCTGACGGCAATCCCGAATCGACTGAGCGCCACACGTTCACTTATTCCAATCCGCTTCCCGGTGTCGGAAGATTCCTTCACACCTACATGGGCGACGGAAACCCGCTTCCTTCTTTCGAAGGCGAGCCTGAGAAGGTCGCGATCAGCGGTGACATCGACGCGTTCACGAACAGCGTCTGGAATGCACTGAACGAAGACAACAAGGTATCTCTTTTCGTAAGATTCATCAACATCGCTGACGGTTCATACGAGACAAGGATCGTCAATAAGAACGTTAAATAATCCGCGTGGTAGCGGTGACAGGAGGAAAAACATATGTCTAACGAAATGGCTCTCAAGTACGGTTGCAACCCTAACCAGAAGCCTTCCAGAATCTTCATGAAAGACGGTTCAGAGCTTCCCATCACAGTGTTGAACGGCAAGCCGGGTTATATCAACCTTTTGGACGCTTTCAACGGCTGGCAGCTTGTTAAGGAGCTCAAGGAAGCAACAGGACTTCCCGCAGCTACATCTTTCAAGCATGTTTCACCTGCAGGCGCTGCAGTCGGCAAGCCCCTCTCTGAGACTGAAGCAAAGATCTACTTTGTAGACGATCTCGGTGAACTTTCTCCCATCGCTTGCGCTTATGCAAGAGCAAGAGGTGCTGACAGAATGTCTTCATACGGTGATTTCACGGCTCTTTCCGATACATGTGACGCCATCACCGCAACAATGCTCGCAAGAGAAGTATCTGACGGCATCATCGCTCCCGATTACACTCCCGAAGCTCTCGAGATCCTTAAGACAAAGAGAAAGGGCACATATAACGTTATCAAGATCGACGCTTCCTATAAGCCCGCTCCGATCGAGACAAAGGATGTTTACGGCATTACGTTTGAGCAGGGAAGAAACGAGTTCGAGATCAACCACGCTCTCCTGGACAACATCGTTACGGACAATAAGGACATCCCTGAGGATAAGAAGATCGACCTCTTGATCTCCCTCATCACGCTCAAGTACACACAGTCCAATTCCGTCTGCTACGTTAAGGACGGCCAGGCTATCGGTATCGGTGCAGGCCAGCAGTCCAGAATTCACTGCACAAGACTCGCAGGCAACAAGGCTGATAACTGGTGGCTCAGACAGAGCCCTCAGGTATTGGGACTCCAGTTCGTTGACGACATCCGCCGTCCTGACAGAGACAACGCTATCGATGTTTATATCTCTGACGAGTACGAGGACGTTCTCGCAGAAGGCACATGGCAGAACATCTTCAAGGTTAAGCCTGCCGTATTCACCAGAGAAGAGAAGAAGGCATGGCTCGCTAAGAATGACAACGTAGCATTAGGCTCTGATGCATTCTTCCCCTTCGGCGACAACATTGAGCGTGCTCACAAGAGCGGCGTTAAGTACATCGCTGAACCCGGCGGTTCAATCCGTGACGACCATGTCATCATGACATGCAATAAGTACGGTATTGCAATGGCGTTCACTGGAATGAGACTTTTCCACCATTAATATCAAAAGAGGGTTTTCCTCGCTTAGTCCTCGGCGCAACGCCTGCGGAAGACGCTCGGAAAGCCCTCTTTTTTTTAATTCGTAAATCTCAGGGAGGATCTGAAGATGGCAGAGAATATCGGGACAAATTTACCGGAAACAAAGACCGAGATTACGGTTGAAGCCCCCAAGGACGCAGAGACGGTTGTTGCCGTAAACACTACTAAGAAGGGGCTTTTGGCATTGTCTGACCGCGAGCTCCTGATCGAGCTCGTCAAGGAACAGAAGAAGGCCAGCAGACGTTCGCTCATTTCGGCGATAGCGCTCGTAGCCATCTGTCTGATCTTCGCAGGAGCGATACTTATTATCGTTCCCAAGATCGTTTCAACATTGAACAATGCTTATAAGGCGATCGACAGCGTCCAGACAGTTGTTGCAAACGCGGACAAGGCTATCACGTCCGTTGAGCAGTCTTTGACCGGCATTGATGAAATGGTTAAGAATGTTGACAAGGTTGTCGTCGATAACTCTGAAGCAGTTACAAAGACTGTAGAAAAGGTCAGCAATATCGATATTGCTGCGCTCAATAAATCGATCAAGGATCTCGCCGATATAATCGAGCCTCTGGCGAAATTCTTCAGACGCTGATCAGTTTTAATTTTTCAGGCTGAATATTGCTGAACGGGTGCAGGCGGCTGCATCTTGCCTGAGTCGACGCGGTAACGCTTGACATAGTAGGAGCGGCCGACTTCTGCAACCCAGAAGGCATATTTGTTTGCGACGCCTGTAATGTATCCGGAATGCCACATGTAAGGCCCGGGTTTGAGATCTGATTCCTTATCGCCTTTCTTTTTGCCATGGAAGTACTCGTAATCCTTTACCGAGGTGCTTTGGACCCCTGAGTAGATTCCGCAATGGATAGGCTTTTTGTTCTTGTTGTAGAAGATTACGATGTCACCCGGCTTGCAGTAAGTCTTGAGCCATGTGTTGAATTCGTCCTCGGTTATCTTGACTTCCTTCTTTTTCCATGTCTTTCTGACAAGCTTCTTAAGCTTGGTATGGGCTACGGGTCTGCATATGACGGTCCTGCCGGAACTGTCCTTGTAAGTGAAAGTGCTGGAGAGGAGGGATTCGAGCGCGCTGAGGCCGATCCACTCGTTAAGTCTGGCATATCTGCTGTTCTTGTTGGCTTTGCCGAGATCCGTTCCGAGTGCGTCAACGAGGCATGCAGCTACCAGTGCATCGCATCTCATTTCGTTATAAGGAGTCCTGTTATAGTATTTGGCGCGGCGGAGAACCTGAGAACCGAAGTTTGTGCCTGTTCCGATCTTCCATTCACTGACGGCTGAAGAATCGTTCGTTGAAACGTACGCATAACCGATCCTGCTCTTAATTCCTTTTAATGCGCCGGGATCATTTCCGCCTTTTCTTACAAGAGCGATCTGAATGCCTTCAACACGTCTGCCGAGGCCGCGGGAACCTGAAGCTTCACCGTTCTTGGCCCATGAAAACCAGCCGAGACCGCCAATATAGGTCCTGTAGTAGATGTCATAGTGGTAAGATACTTCGCCGGTAAGCCTGATCTCGACCGCTTCGATCCTTTTCTTTTTGCCGGTGATGCCGCAGAGCTCACCGTCAGTCGCCCATTTCTGCCATCCGCTGACACCCGATACTAACGCGCGGTACTGGATGCTCCCGGAATATTCATTGCTGCGGATGGTCATCTCGAGGCCTTCCATGCGCTTTTTTCTTCCGGGACGGCCGGTAGTGAGTTTGTTGTATTTCCAAGTCTTTTCCCATCCCGAAGACTGCATGTAAGACCTGAAGGAAATGTCGGTGCTTCCTTCCATGCGGTTGCGTCTGACGAGCATTATGCGGATCTCTTCGACACGTCTGCTTTCAGTAGCGCTTCCTGCGACCGCCCCGTCACATACCCAGCCTTCCCGGCCCTTGTGAAGATCGGTCCATGCAGAGTACCAGATACTGTAATCTTCGCCGAGCTGGCCGTCGAGCTTTATCTGAATGGCCGTTATCTGGGCGGGCTTGGTGGACATACCCGTATTCTGGCCGTTGCTTACCCATTCCTGCCAGCCTTTTTTCCTGACGCAGATGCGGTATTGAAGTGAACCGCTTATAGTGGGATCTTTCATGCTGAGATTTACGTTAAGCGTCTGGAGGCCCTTACCGCTGTCTCTTGTACCGATCGTAAGGATGCCGCTCTCGAATTTACCGAGCGAATGGCCTTTGCCGGTGACAAAAGCCGTTCCCGACAGTGTATAAGGACTGTCTGCGGATACCTTTACCGAAAAGCATGATAAGAAGAAGCTTGCTGAAAGGATCAGAGCAAGAAGACAAGAAAAAGATCTATTTATAATCGTTTTAACCAAGTACACCCCGATTATAAAAAAGCCCCGGAAACATCTAACCGGGGCCGACATTTGGAGCCAATGGTGGGAGTCGAACCCACGACCTATTCATTACGAGTGAATTGCTCTACCACTGAGCCACATTGGCACACTAATGAAATATACTTGTTTAACCTATATCTGTCAAGTAAATGTATCTTATAATATTCTTAAGTATTTGCGATATAATTGACGTATCAGGAGGTACGGAAAGTGTTCGTCAGAAAGATCGGTGCTGCGCTTTTGGCATTGTGCATGTCTTTATCTTTGAGTGCGTGCCGCAATGAAGCCGATACATTTCCCGTAATAGGGGAGGCAACCAGCAGTACAAGCCAGAGCGGACCTGAGACTTCCGCAGGCGCAAAGCCCGGTAATGACGGGATCAAGACTCTCAAAGTGGCGCTTCCTTATTCTGAAGAGACCATAAAGTGCCTTTCGGCAATGTTCTATGCCAAGAACCACGGGACCTGGGATACCTCTGTAACCGGAGGAGACGTCGATATCAGGTCGCTTGCCACGGCAGCCACCAACTATGTTATCCAGAATATCGGTGTAACCAACGACGGAGCAAGTCTTGAGAACTTGAACGGATGGAAGAATTCGGGCGGACTGCCTGATCTTTATCTTGCCGCAGATCCCCAGTCGGCTGCAGGTGCCGGAATGGCTGCGGACCTTAGCTCTTTTGCCTCGGGCAATCCGTATATTGACGGTTCGAAGATCTACGCAGCTTCCATTTCGAGTCAGCTCGATGAGGGAAGGCTTTATGGTATTCCGCATTACAGCACGGCGACCGTCATTTTCGGCAACAGGGATTACATTCCAAAGAACGGCAGACTTCAGGCAAAATACACGACGGAAGACTTTACCCGTTACCTTGAGAAGACCAACGATTCAAATAAGTGTATTCCGTTCGCTTCAGCATATGAGCTTCTGCCTTATCTCGGTTCCTGTTTTTCCGACGACAAGAGCGTTTCGTATATGATGTTTGATGAATACAGGGCGGACAAGGAATCTGCGGAGAACGTGATCGCCGCGGCTTCAGGGTTTGTAAAGAAGCTCTATGACTCGAAACTGACCGCAAATACAGACAAAGAAGGCGCTGATCCCGTTTTCTCCAGAACTGCAGCTCTCTGGGTCGGTTCATCGGTCAACTGCAGGAAGTGGGGAGAGTATTATCCTGACAAACTTTACTATCTCCACCTGCCGTGCAACAGCACTTCAAACCCTGGAATCCCTTATCTCAGGGCTTATTCGCTCTGCGTTTCCAAAGACTGTTCAAACAAGCAGTTTGCCGCTGAATTTGCCGCTTTCATCTCATACGACGAAGACGCGCAGATGCTGATCTACAGGATGGAAAACATGGAAGGTCTCATGCCGCTCGTGCGTTCGAGCAAGGTCTGGAACATGGCGGCCAACGAGGGCGCTTTCGGAAGCATGGTGACCGACTTCCGTCAGACGATGGATAACGCGGTCTATTGTCCCGGAAGCTTTGACAATCCGTTATACCGCAATACCAATGAGTACACTGCTTCATATTTCATGGGAGGCAGCGACAGATTCAATCCGGAGGCGTGCTATGGGATCGATTGAGCTTCGCAGGATCCATATCAGGGACAGCGCTGCGCTTCGTTCCCGCGGTCTCATGGAGGGCACCTTGTCGCTTATCGAAGACGACATCAGGTCGTTCGGTCAGGGCAGTTCCGGAGAGGCCATGATCGCCTTGAAGAATGAAGAAGTCTATGCACTGGTCAAGCTTTTCAGGCCTGACAGAAGAATGTGCAGGGCTCATCTGGAGTTCGTTTTCACCAAAGACGCAAACGCTGATACACAGAGCGCGATAGTTGACCGCATGCTCGAATACTGCTTCCTTGAGGAGTTCTATCACAAGGTCACGGTGATCTGCGACAGCGGAAACGAAGGCCTTGAGAGGATAATTACCGGAGCGGGATTCGTTCAGGAGGCCGTTTTGAGGGACGAGGTCAGGAAAAAGACGGGATTCTCTGATTCCGGACTGTTCTCGATGCTCTCTTATGAATATCCCGCATATAACGTCTGTTTCGTTCCTTTCGAACGCGGAGTGGCGATGGTCGGAGGCGGCAAAGACTATATAGACAAGGTCAGGCTCTTCCATTACGGCCAGAAGATAGAAGACGACAAGTTCGCAGAGAACGTGGCCGGAGGACTTGGACTCCTGGAGGAATCAGGAGCTTTAGCTCGTAACGACGGCAGATATTCTATAGACGAGGAACAGCTCGAATATCTCCCTGAAGAAGTCGGCAAGGCGGGCATGCAGCTTTCTGAGTATTTCGAGAGCAGCAGGGCGGGCTTTGACGTCAATATCCGGTTCTCTCAGGGGACCGACTTCCAGCGCGAGGTCTGGAAGGCCCTTTGCGGCATCCCTTACGGAGCGACCGTAAGCTATGAGGATATCGCGATGAAAGTCACCGGCGGGGACAAGGCGAAGGCAAGAAAGATAACAAGGGCAGTAGGTTCGGCCTGCGGAGACAACCCGGTGGCGGTAATCGTACCGTGTCACCGCGTTATCGGAAAGGACGGAAGCATCGTCGGATATTCCGCAGGAATCGACATCAAGGACTATCTGCTGCTTCACGAGAGTTTTACTGCAGTCACGCCGCTCGGCGTTAAGGAGGCATAATGGCAAAGCACGACAAGAGTCCGGTTGGGATCTCAACTATCTTAAATCCCGTACCGGTTGTAATGGTTTCCTGTGCAGGAAAGGAAACTGCCGCAAAACCCAATATAATGACGGTCGCCTGGGCAGGCACGGTCAATTCCGAACCGCCGATGGTATCAGTCAGCATCAGAAAGTCCAGATATTCACATAAGCTGATATCAGAGACTGGAGAGTTCGTAATAAACCTCGTATCCAAGTCGCTTTGCAAGGCTTGTGATTACTGCGGAGTCAGATCCGGGGCAGATGAGGACAAGTTCGCAAAATGCGGGCTTACGCCAGTCAAGGCTGACGGCCTTGAATACGCTTATGCCGTAAAGGAAGCGCCCGTATCCATTTCATGCAGGGTTAAGAGCGTGACCGAATTAGGTTCCCACGACATGTTCATCGGCGAGATAGTTGCGGTCACAGCGGATTCCTATCTGATGGACGACAAGGGAAGGCTCTGCCTCGACAATGCGAATCTTGTTGCCTATAACCACGGCGAATACTTCCTTTTGGGCGAGAAGCTCGGATTCTTCGGGTATTCCGTGGCTTCTGAAGAAGTTTTAAAGAAGAGGATGGGTAAATAATGAAGTTCAAAGGCATAAACAAGGCATATGAAGGCAGGTTTATAACTTTCTACAAGGCTGAATACGAGACGAAACTTGGAAATCAGAAGATCTACGAGATGGTCTCCCGTGACGGCAACATACAGGGCCTCGAAAACGGCATAAAGAATGATAAGTGCGATGCGGTGATCCTGATAATCACATCGGTTGACGGCAAGAAGATCCTCCTGAACAAGGAGTTCCGTATGGCCGTGGGCGATTTTGCGTATAATTTCCCCGCCGGACTGATAGATCCGGGTGAGAGCCTGGAAGAAGCCGCGAGGAGGGAACTCTGGGAAGAGACCGGCCTCAAGCTCGAAAAGATCGAAGAAGTCCTGCCCATAAGCTTTTCAGCGGTCGGTATCACGAACGAGAAGAGCCGCTGCGTCATCGGTACCGCTTCAGGCGAATTTGCGCCCAGCACCTCGGATGAAGAGGAGATAGAGGCCGCCTGGTATGATAAAGAACAGGTCAGAGAGCTCCTCAAGGGCAGCTCTTTTGCCGCAAGAACGCAGGCTTACTGCTGGTGGTGGGCGAAGCAGGACTGAACTTGTTTTTCACAAAGAAGATTGACTAATGTTTGGCCCGAAAAGCATTTACTTTTCGGGTCAAATTATCTATTATTCTAATGTTTGTTTTAAATCTTTAATAAAGGAGTGCAATTATGGATATTTCACCACTTCAGAAGGCAAGATATGAGTATCAGCCCAAGCTCCCCGGAATGCTCAGGAACGGCATTTCCGAGATCGGCGTTCAGGAAGGCGCTGCTACGCAGAGCGTTGCAGATCAGGACAAGATCAAGGAGCTTTTCCCTAACACATACGGCAAGCCCGAAATCACATTCGTTAAGGGCGCTAACACATCAGCTGCAAAGAAGCAGGTCGTAGGCGTTATCCTTTCAGGCGGACAGGCTCCGGGCGGACACAACGTCATCTCCGGTCTTTATGACGCTCTTAAGGCTACAAACCCTGAGAACCAGCTCCTCGGCTTCAAGAAGGGACCTGACGGACTTCTCAAGAACGACTACGTTGTATTTGACGACAAGTTCATCGACGCATACAGGAACACAGGCGGTTTCGATATCATCGGTTCCGGCAGAACAAAGCTCGAGACAGAAGAGCAGTTCAACACCGTTGCTGAGTATGCAAAAGAGAACGGCCTCACCGCTATCGTAATCATCGGCGGCGACGACTCCAACACAAACGCTGCAACACTCGCTGAGTACATGGCTGCAAAGAACACAGGCATCCAGGTCATCGGCTGCCCCAAGACGATCGACGGCGACCTCAAGAACGAGGACATCGAGGCTTCTTTCGGTTTCGATACAGCTACAAAGACATACTCCGAGCTTATCGGAAACATCGAGCGTGACGCTAACTCCGCAAAGAAGTATTGGCACTTCATCAAGGTTATGGGCCGTTCTGCTTCTCACGTTGCACTCGAGTGCGCTCTTGAGACACAGCCCAACATCTGCCTCATCGGTGAGGAAGTTGCAGCTAAGAAGATGTCTCTCGCTGACATCACAAACCAGATCGCTGATTCCGTTGAGAAGAGAGCAGCTAACGGCGACAACTTCGGTGTTGCCATCATCCCTGAGGGTATCGTAGAGTTCGTTCCTGAGTTCTCCGCTCTCATCGCTGAGATCAACGAGCTCCTCGCAGGCGAGA
>JAEEGJ010014702.1_pt1 | contig 18484 bp, 19 predicted proteins | sample 8958761 | NCBI WGS metagenome assembly JAEEGJ01 (sample SAMN16246546, study PRJNA631951) | gut metagenome | biome: gut microbiome; feature: rumen; material: RS-attached | host: Bos | place: Iran: Karaj | collected 2018-10
TTTAATCTGGCAGTAAGTCGGGGGGAGGGATATAAACAAAAAATGCAAGCCTTTCAGCTTGCATCTCCTCTTTAGTTGCGGAGGCAGGATTTTCTTGTTTTGTGGTAGGGTGTTGAAAACCAGTGAGTTACGTAAAAATAATAATGAAATGGTTTCGGAGGGCTGTCCGAAACTTGGATGTTGTGTTTTGTATTTAATGTACAGTTGTACATTAGGGCACCATCCTGGAGTGGAGTAGTGTCCGAAATCCGCATATTGTATCATGTAAGTGTTATTTATCTGTGGCTGATAATAATCTATCTGTGAGCTTGGCGTTTTGCTTCTGCAGGTCGGCGATCATCTTCTGTTGATCCTCGATGATCTTCAGCAGCTTCTTGGTATCAGCATCTTCAATAGCAGGCTGTGTTTTCTGGCCCATTACGAGCCAATTGGCATCGCACCAAGGCTGATTAACAGCGTTGATGATAGCAACCATTAAGTCGTAACCTGGCTTAGTTCCCCTAGCCAATAGATTCCTAAGGGTACCATCAGGCACACCACATTTGCGAGCAAAGGTGGCCACAGTATGCCCCTCGTGCTCCATAATGTACTTAATTCGGTCGTTAATATCCAATAATTCGCTCATTTTCGTTAATGAGGGTTAAATAATTACCCAAATGGTGTTAAAATCAACCAAATGTATTGCTTGTTCAACCAAAAGTGCTATCTTTGCACCAAAACCAATAATTTGCACCGCAAAGGTAAGTATTATTTTTGAAACAACAAAATTTTAAATTAAAAATTTATAACGATGACATTTAAAGAAGTAATTGAGAGTTTGCCAAAACAGACAATATCTGTTCGCAACCAGAAGATCAATGAGATAGCAGCAGCCTGCCGCGTAGATCCTTCAGCTGTGTATAACTGGCTGGCCGGTCGTACCAAGGTTCGCCCTATCTACAGGAGTATCATCGCCCAGCAGCTTGGAAAGCCTGAGAGCGAGCTATTCCCTGAGTAGAATCCACTTCAAAGCTCTACCACAAGAATAAGTTGTAGGAACCCGTCCAGATAAGTTGATGTCTGCGCCGTGAGAGGTCCTGGGATGACGCCCTGGAAAGACTGGTGGTAATAGGGGAAAGCTGGTAAAACAGAGCAACCAGAATGGTTAAAAGCCTTGGATGAGCGGGTGGTGCGATACCCACCCCCTATACATAGATGATTATTATTCATAGGTTAGTAGAGTTTATAAAGGCTACGGTTGTATATGCCAATAGTTCGACAACCACACTCCAGCCAACCGTGAGGTTCGCTGGATTCTAAAACGGAAATATCTAATTTAAAACGAGAATACAATTATGAGAACAATTGATTTTGAAAAGGCCATCGAGGCCATTGGATGCGAACTTCTTCGCATCGGGTTTCACGCTAAGAGTGGCGGCCAGGTTACTGCAGCCTACGGTCAGGTACAGGGTAAGCTGACCTATGTGATGTGGGACGAGAACGGACGCGCCTTTGCCTACGCCCAGACAGAGGGCAGCGAGGATTGTGTAAGTGAGTATAACCTGGGATCGCTGCCCTACGAGCGGGATCCAAAGTTTGACCTAAAATTCGAGTAATATGAAAACAAAAATACCCCCCCAGTGCTGCTACTGGATATCATGCTGAACGGCAGGTTCTTCTGCCAGCTGAGGTATACAGGACGTGGCCGTTTGGAATGGTTGGGCGAGAAACTTGGCTACGTGTACAACGAAGCATCTATCAGATCGTTCATAGAACGTATGCGGCCCTCACTCAGAGGGAAGGATTACAAAGTGGATTTTGCTAAACAGCGAGTGATATGATAGAATATTGTGATGCTATCATCGATTGGGGCCATGTGGTGGCCGTCATCGAGCGAGAACGTAAGAACAAAGAGATATCCAAATATGCTCGCCAGCGCGAGGTAATAAGGAGAGTCTTAGGCCCAAAAAGTAAATAACGATGTTATGAAACAAGTATCCATTACCATTAATGATGTAACCTATGATCTTTTGGATCTGGGTGAGCAAGAGCTCACTAGTTCGCATCTGCGTAGCGATATCTGTGTGAAGTATTGCGATCTGATGAAGGTATGTGGCCAGTTCCTGTATAATGCTGCAGTACCCTGCATGCTGGCCATGGATACGAAAGAAGAGGGTACAGGGTTTTACTTTAAAAGAAGATTATAATATGGCGCAAGTTAAAAGAATTTATAATGGAAACGTATTGATAACGGAAATATCGATCGTTGAACTGATGTCGCTGAGCAGTATTATTATTGCCGGCGCAAAGAGCCCTGAGATTAGTTTACAACAGGTGAAAAATATAAAAAGCATTATCGACGGCCTGGATCTCCAGATGAAGGAGGCTAGCAAAGAGCTCTCTGAAGCTTCTGAGCGATTAGAGAAAAAACTAGTAGAATGGAATGCAAGGCCAAAGATCTAAAGAATATGGAAAAGAAATCAACCCGTCGCGCCTGGACGCGCGAAGATATCAGTTATCTCACACAGCACTATGGTAGAAAACCAATCAAAGAGATAGCTAAGGAACTGGGCCGTAGCGAACTGTCTGTAAGACTCTATGCGCTACACCACAGGATGATTCCTGAAGGAACCAAAACCGCCAAACGTAATCTTCTGGTAGAGCTGCTGAAGATAAGATTCCGCCATCTGGAAGATTTTACACCATCGAAGTATTTCTATGCCGAATGCCATATATCACAGTTCCGCTATGCTGATATCTTTTATGGCCGTAAGCAGATTAAGCCAGAGGAATATAAGGCTATAGCAGCCTATTTCGATATTACTGCAGCTGAAGCTATCGAGAGCCGACAGCTGGAGCTGGCATTTGATGACAACGAATAAACCGATAAACTCTACAAGAATATGAATCAGAAATTACAGCAAACTGTAGACAAAGTTAAGGACGCTGCCAACATAGTAGATGTGATTGGCGAGTTCCTTACACTCAAAAAGGCAGGAGTAAGCTATAAAGCCATCTGCCCGTTCCATAACGACAAGAATCCCTCGTTCTATGTCTCGCCGGTGAAGCAAGTGTGCCATTGTTTTGTATGCGGAAAAGGTGGAGACGTGTTCTGGTTCTTGATGGAGCACGAGCAGATGAGCTTTATTGAAGCCTTGCAGTATCTCTGCAAGAAATATAATATCGAGTTTCCTAAGCAGGAAATGACCGACGAAGAAAAGCTGCAGTACCAGGAACTGGAGGCGCGCCGTATCGCCATCGGTGCTGCAGCCAAGTATTTCCAGCAGCAACTGCAGCAGGCTCAATCATTCCTGGAGTCGCGCGGGTATAAGACAGATGATCCGATATTGGCCAAATATGGCGTGGGTTATGCGCCGGCTGGTGGTGCCCTGCAGGCAGAACTAATCGCCCATCAGGGCCACTCACTCGATCGCATGATTGATGTGGACTGTATTCGTAAGGATGAGAAGGGTGGTACCTATGATACGTTTCGCGATCGCGTGGTATTCCCGTTCTACGATCGCCGTGGTAATGTGGTAGGCTTCAGTGGCCGTACGCTGCAGCCCATCATCGATAATAAGCCAGCCAAGTATCTGAATACAGGCGAAACACCTCTATTTACCAAGGGTCGCCATCTGTTTGGTTTGTACCAGGCACGCCAGGCGATATCGCGCGAAGGATTTGCTTACCTGGTAGAAGGCCAGTTTGATGTGATGACACTGGCCAAGTATGGCGTAGAGAATGCTGTGGGTGGTAGTGGTACCGCTTTTACTGATGACCAGGTACACCTGCTGCAGGCCTACACCCAGGAGGTACACATGATATATGATAGTGATGCTGCAGGTCAGAAAGCAGCGCTAACGAACTGCGAGATACTGCTGAAGGCTGGATTCGTGGTTAAGTGCGTACAGCTGCCAGAAGGTAAGGATCCTGATGAGTTTGCCAGAAAGAATGGCCAGCAGACAAAGAAGCTGCTGGAGAACTATACCGATACGTTCCCTCGTGCCCTGCGTAACTCCATGGTGCCTCGTGGCTGTAAGGATGAGACTGTCATAGCCAAGGCCCTGGATAAGATCTGCAGCCTGGTGGCATGTGTGAGCGATCAAGGCCTTCGCCTGGAGTATATAAAAGGCGTACAGAAGGATTTTAAAACCAAGATGACCATCTGTGACGCCAAGGTAAAGAAAGCCCGTCAGAAGCTAAAAGGAATGGCCAGTTCTGAAATGCAGCCAGGACTGTACGGTATAAGTGAGCTGAAAGAACACCTGCAGGATGACCAACCGGCCATTATCACCAATGATATGCAGGAGTTCCTGAGTCAGTACGAGGATTCGCCGGTAGTGCTCTCTGTGGGCCGTGCTAGCGATGCTGATATCCAGAAGCTTCGTTCGGCATGTACTATGTACGTTACTGGAGAGCGTGGCTGCAGTATCGATCCTGTGGATGGAACTGAGAGCGACTACCTGTTTACCCTCAGGCAGATGTATACCATGGGCGTAAGCAATCTTACTGTTACCGGCGATGGTGTAGCCGAAAGCTTTCTTGATTTCTATATGCGCCTGCATGGTAAGGTTCTGAAGGACTTTAAGGGCGACGAAGTGCCCCTGAAGCAACGCTGTGTAGAACTAAGCTCGTATGCCGATGATAGCGTTATCATCATCCGTAAGAACGACTACTGTCAGTACCTGGGACTATCTAAGGGCTCATTCGACGATCTGCGTAAACCATACGTACAGGCACGCAAGGCCTCGATGAAGGTTGGCGTACAGAGTGGTGGCCTGGATGATACTGAATACTTCGATCCGTACGATCCGCCTCAGTATGTAAAGGATAACGACGAATATACCAGGATGTGGCGCGAATATGGCTACTATCCAAGATTGAATCAGGCTGGAGAGCCTATCTGTTACATGTTCAAGACTCGTGGTAACACCGCCTCGATGGAAATGGTAGGCGACTTCTATATGACACCTCTGTTGCATATCTTCAGCGATGACTACGACCAGAACAAGCGTGTGCTGAAGCTTAACCGCCGCCACCGTAAGGCTCCATTGTATATCGAGGTACAGAGCCGCGATCTGCTGAAGATGTCATCCATCGAGAACGTGCTGTGTAACTACGACGCTGTAAACTTCAGCAATGGTGAGGAATGGAAGTGGCGAAAGATCAAGGAATACATGTCGCTCAACTACGTAACATGTACAGAGGTAAAGGTGTATGGCAATCAACAGAGCGAAGGCAATAGCCGTAAGCAGGATGAGCAGTTCTTCGCCTTTGCCAATGGTATAGCCCACATGGAAGGCGATAAGATGAAATTCGAGCCGGTAGATGAGCTTGGAGTAGTTACACACAACGGCCAGAACTACTACCTGCCTGCCTGCAGTACCATCTATGCTGGCCAAGGTCGCCAGAGCGATAAGTACGAGTTTATATCACAGCTGATGTACCACGAGGTACCAAAGGATAAACAGATCAGCTTTGATGAATGGGCAGATCTGATGGATAAGGTATATAAGATTAATAATAACGGCAAATTTGCTATTGTGTTTGCTCTGATGTGCGCATTCCGTAGCAATATTCACTGCATCGATCGTATCTTTACAGCACCGTTCTTTGCAGGCCCCATGTCTTCAGGAAAAACACAAATTGCGATATCCATTCGCTCGCTCTTTGTTTCACCTCACACATCAATCTTCAACCTCAATACCGGTACCGATGCTGCCATGCAGACATACATGGCCAGCTTTAAGGATGTGCCTGTAGTGCTGGATGAGTTCAATCAGAAGGATCTGTCGCCAATAAAGCTGCAGGCCCTGAAGTCGATTGTGTATGATGGAGAGGCCAAACAGAAGCGTAAGAGCAATAGCGATAAGGATATGATGAGTGAGAAGGTGTTTACACCAGTTATTGTCTGTGGCCAGGAACCGCCCGTGGGCATGGATGATAACTCACTCACATCGCGTATGGTAATATGCCAGGTACCAAAGCCCACCAACCGCACCCAAGAGGAAACAGAGCTCTTCGACAGATTGAAGAGCCTGGAAGATCCTGCCAGGGGTGGTGGACTTCATAATATTCTGCTTGAAGTGCTTTCCCTGCGCCCTCAGGTGATGGACCACTTCCGACAGCTCAGGCAGGAGGCCTACGAAGAGCTGAAGGCCGGTGTAGTCAATGAGGGAGTACGTGACCGTCTGATGAAGACGTTTTCTTTATTTCTTGGCATGGTGAAACTGGTAGAACAGTATTCTCGTTTCCATCTACCATTCACCTATGCCGAGTTCTTTAGCCTGGTACAGGTCAAGATAGACCAGCAGATGAAACTTATCAGCAGTACCGATAAGCTGGCTGCCTTCTTTACCAGTGTGAACGCCCTGATCGATACTCATAAGATTGTGGCTGGTCGCGACTTCCAGATCCGTATTGGCGGTAAGCTATCTGGTAAGGATCGTGATGGTAACGCCAGAACATTTACTTTTGGAGCTGACCAAGAGATTCTGCTGTTGCGTGTATCAACAGTATTCAATATAGTGGCCAGCAATGGCCGACTTGAAGACAATGCCAACCAGAGTACCATAGCTCAGAACCTGGAGAGCCATCCATCATATTTGGGAACAGTGGCCACAGCCCGATTTAAGTGGACTGAGATCATTGAAAAGAAAGAGGGTGATAAGGTAATCAAGGATGAAGTAGAAAAGGGCCTGAGTACTTCTGCAGTACTGCTTGATTACAGACTATTCCTGAAGGATTATACCGACTTCCGTCGTGGTAATGAAGATGTGGAAGTGTATGAAAAGAGTGGGGAACAGGCAAGAATCTTTTGAATAACCACTGATAAAAACCCTGTTGGTTGCAGGGTAATTTCTGATTCAACTACCGCTCCAACCGTCCGTGAGGATCGTTGGAGCTCTTTTTATCTCTATAGTATAGAGAGTAGAATCCCCCAAGTTACGGCTACAAAATTAAATATTCCTGTTGATATCTCCAAGCATTTTAACACTTTTCTTCTGTCGAAATAACATTTTACAATTTCGGCTTCGTTTGGCGCGCATTTTCCCCCGCACCCCCAAATTTGATAAAGAAAAACTTATAATTGCAATTTTGAACGCTAAAAAATTTCGAAAAAACCGTCCTACACGTCCTACAATCCTACAAAGGCTAACACCGTTCAAACCCTTATTTTTACTTAACTTATTGATTATTAACTACTTATATATAAAAATAGTAGTAAAATATGAATGTAGGATTGTAGGAAATTTGTAGGACGCTGTAGGAAATAGCCCTCGTTTTGTAGGAAGTTTGTAGGAAGGCGTTTTTAGTGAATGGTGTACACTCAATAAGGCCCGTTTTTGTCAAATTGGCCCAAAAATGGTGTTTTGTAGGATGCTGGAGGTCGTTTTGTAGGTCGTTTCTACGTGTTTGTAGGACGGTTGTAGGACGATTTTTATTATAGTTTAACTTTAGCAAAGTTGTATAATATACTGATAATTTGTATCTTTGCAGACGTGTATTATATAGCTTGTAGGATTGTAGGACGTTTTTTTCAAAAAATCAACACCAAATATAGCGATGGAAAAAGAAGATTGCCTAAAACGGAGAACTGCTTCTATCAGCGTAGAGCCATATTTAGCGACCTATGCACAAAAGAAGTTTGATATCGACCCGAAAACGGGTGGAATAAAGATTCCTGACAAATTCAATCTGTATCATGCTGTATGGCACGCCATGGCCAAGTGGCCACTGGAGCGATGGCATATCGGAGTAAAGCGCCGTGTGGATAATCCCCAGGGCAATCTACTGATACATCTACCGGATTGCCGTGAGGGTGGGGCGCGTAAGAATCCACTCTACTGGAACTATATATCGCCGCGATCGGCGCGAGTTATCAACCGTGAACTGAAGCGACTCTTCGATTGGGAGTTCCATCATTACGTGGAAATACTTCTGGAGTACCATCCGGATATCACCAAGAAAGAAGCTATAGCCAGGTTTGCCAAGAAATATGCCTTAGGTATTGATACTGAAGATGCGCTGCTGAAGAACTTCCAGCGCCACGAAAAAGCCGTTAGAATATTCTTAGGGTTAAAAAAGAATAAAACCTCAGAAAATAAAGTTAAATCCACGGGGCTTTCGCCTACCGATTTGTCCGCGTATAATGCGCCACTTTTAGCGCTGGCCACTAACAGTATGCTGCCGCAAGTAATAAACGAGGGATTGCGGCTGCTTTGTGAATCAACCAAAGATAAGGATGATGCATAGAAATGAGGTGTATATAATAAATTAGAGTCTTTGTGCCTACATCTTATTATATATAACTTTGCGCCATAAACAATTAGTTGTTATGGCATTTTCTACGTTATATTACACAATCCTGAACAAGCCGTTCTTTATTGACTTGCGTCGCATCGACGCCCAGGCAGTTCTTATCGATAAGTTCTTATCTCGAGACATCGCGGATATGAGTGGTGTTCGCCTGAGTGATTCGAAACCACTCATGAAGGCTGGTAAGTATAGTGACGCTCCAGAAGGATCTGTCGCTGTTATTACCCTTAAAGGTGATATGCTGAAGGATGGTACCATGTGTTCGTATGGTACCGAAGAGATTGCAGCTGCTATTCGTGAAGCTGCTGCATCGCCAAAGATTATTGGCATTCGCCTGGATATCGATTCTGGTGGTGGTGCTGTTGATGCTATCGCGCCAATGCTTGATGCTATCAGTTTTTCTCAGAGCCAGAACAAGCCAGTTGTAGCATGCTGCGATCTGTGTGCATCAGCTGCTTATTATGTGGCCTGCCATTGTAATAAGATTATGGCCGATAACGATATCTCTGCAGAGTTTGGTAGTATCGGCGTCATGATGCAGTTCCCTGACTACGCTAAGTATTATGAGCAGAAGGGTATTAAGGTACATACCATCTACTCTGATCTCTCTACCCATAAGAATGCGCCATTCGAAGCAGCTCTGAAGGGTGAGTATAAGAGCATCAAAGAGGAAATGCTGAATCCGTTGGCTCGCGAGTTCCAGCAGGCTGTAAAGAGTCACCGTCCTAACTTGGATGATAAGGTAGATGGCATTCTGAATGGTCGTATGTTCTTCGCTAAGGATGCTCTGAAGTATGGTTTGATTGACGCGATTGGCAATCGTGATGCAGCTACTGAAGAGGTTCGTAAACTGGTTGCATCAGCATCGCTGGAAGAGTATGCCGCTAATTTGTGAGTTATCATAATTGTATTTTTGTTTTAGTTATTATTAATGTGTTATGAAGTTTAAAGAAATCATGAGTCTGGTGCTGACAGTTCTTGGCATCGAGGCATTCGCCAAAGACAATGACGGTAAGGTTTTTCTCACTGACGAGCAGAAGACCGAGCTGACTGAGAAGTATGGCGAGAAGTTTGTGGCTGGTTTCGTTAGCGATCTGGCCAAGTATCAGGAGGAGGCATCTAGCGCCCAGCCGCTTACTGCAGAGGAGCGTTTAGCTTTCGACGCTAGCCGTAAGGAGGTTGAGAAGCTGAAAGCTCAGATTGAGCAGATGAAGAAGGCTGAAGTTGACTTCCAGGCTACTATCAAGAAACTGGAGGGAGAGGCTGCCAATAAGGGTGGTGTAAAGGTTGAGGTTTCTGCTATTGAGCAGGCTGCTATCAAGGCAGGTGTGGATCTGAACCTGAAACACAACCGTTACTTGGTTGACTTCCTGCAAGGTAAGGTAAGTGCTGCCTACAGTGGCGATAGCACCATCGACACCCAGGAGCTGAAGAAGGAGTTTGGTAAGTACGTAGACTCTAACCGTCTGGAGATCCTGAAGAGTCTGTTTGGTGCTACTGAGAGTACTCAGTTTATGAGCACTATTATTACCGATAAGACTGAGGTTCGTGCTAACCAGGCCAGCATTATCGGTTCGGTTCTTCAGCAGTTCGTTCCTGCATGGACTCCATCGGGCGCCGCTAAGTTCCATCCTCTTACCATTAAGAACTTCAAGTGCAAGTTCAATGTACCAATTATTCCTTCCGACATCATGGAGGATATTCTTGGCTACATGTACGACGAGCAGGCTTCACAGCTGCAGTCAATGCCTGTAGTTCGTTACATCCTGAAGCAGCTCATCCTTCCTAAACTGGATGAGGAACGCGAGCAGGCTCTGGCTGTTGGTAAGTACGTTGAGAACGAGGCCGATCAGCACGGTGAGTACACAGCATCTTCACCACTGGAGACCATGGATGGCTACCTCACTCAGCTGGTGGTTAAGTTTGTGGCTGACTACGAACAGGAAGACACCACTAAGCTTTCTGGTGTTCGTTGGCTGCAGAAGGGTAAGCAGATTGATCCTACAGAGAAGAACGTGCGTACCATCATCGATGCAGCCGTTAAGGAGGTAAGCGACAACTATCCTCTCTACGCTAAAAAGAAGATGAAGGTACATATCGATCCAGTTCTGGCTGACGCTTATCGTCGCGAGTACCTGGAAGAGTACAAGTGGTTGAAGAACCAGGATGGTACCCATAAGAACGATATCGACTTCTCTAACTTCGAGTTTGGCGAGTGCGAAGGTATGCGTGGTACCGGTTGCTTCTTTATCACTCCAAAGGAGAACTTCAAGCACCTGATGAGCCAGAATCCTCAGAATGTGAAGCTGCGCTTCCAGGAGCAGGATTATATGGTTAAGATCTTTGGTGAGTGGTGGGAAGGCACAGGTTTCTGGATGGCAGAGGCAATCTTCGCCTACATCTCTCCGGAGTATGCAGACGTGGAGCCTGCCGTTGATCCAACACCAGACCCAACTCCAACACCAGATCCAACTCCATCCGCCAAGACTGATGTAACTGTTGCTTTCGCTAGCGATACTGCTTCAGCTACCATGGGTCAGGAGTTTGAGAGTCCTGTGGCTACTATTACTCCAAGCGGTAAGACTTTGAAGTACTCTTCGAGCGATACTGCAGTAGCTACCGTTAACGAGGATACTGGCGTGGTTACTCTGGTAGCAGCTGGTGAGACCGTTATCACAGCAGCCTTTGCTGGCGACGACGAGTACAACGCCGGTAGCGACAGCTACACGCTGACAGTAACAGGTGAGGGCATTTAATGCCCCACCTTCTAGTGTTTAATCATTTAAATATCTAAGAATATGGCTGCATATAGCATGGTAAGTGTACCCAAGCAGGGCAACAATCCTGGAATGCCTGAGGGTAAGAAGAATGTGGTGATCATCTTTGACTTCGAGCAGGTTAAGACCTACACCCGCGACGAGAAGGGTGTAACAGTATCTGCCTTCGAACTGAACACCGGTGTAACGCCTATTGGTTTGTTTGTGAACGAGGCCACTATTGATGCTGGCGACGAGGTGGAGGGTGATGCATACGCACGTGGATTTATCCACCACGTAAACGCCGACCATCCTGGTACTGAGGCGGCTGTAGCAGAGTTTAAGGCAAATAATATTAACGCCAATCTGGGTGTTATTATTATGCCCTGCGACCCAAGCGCTACTACTGCCAAGATCTATGGCACCCCCTGCGCCCCTCTGAAGATGCAGGCTGCCAACGAGCAGGATACCAACGAGGCTCATAACAACCATTTTGAGTTGAAGACAGAGCAGCGCACCTATCCTGTAGGTATCATGGCTAAGACTCTGATTCCAGCAACCGATAATAACGATATCAACGCCTACCTGGGACTCCCTGTTCCACCAGGTGTATAATCGTTGGTTGATGTCTTAATCATACGCGGCACTTATTTCGCGATAAGTGCCGTTTATTGTAAAACTTGAAAATCAATTAGTTATGACAAAGAAGAATGAAACCAAGAGTTCCGCTAAATCAGAACAGCAAGCAGCTATCGAAGCGCCTGCAACCGTTGAAACTCCTGCAGTTACCGAAGCACCAACTGACAGCAAAGGATGCGAGGCTGTAACGGTAATAGTGATTGAAAGCGAGGATTTTGCTGGTGATATCGCTGTACGCAGTGTGAAGCAGAATCTGAAGGGTGTAGATGCTGATATCCAGGTTGTAAAAGGTGATTTGAATGTTGAGACGCTTAAATCATCGCTGGACTTTGTTCAGACAGAACGTATTATCCTAATGACAGCCAACATGATCATTCTGAATCCTGTTCTGCTTAGCGATATCGCTTTGGTGAAGGCAAAGAAGATGGGTAATACTATCACAGCCAACACCGGTATGCCTGTAATGGTCCACAAATCGGCACTGGATGCATTGCTGAAGGAAGCCGAAGAGGCCAATCAGCCGCATATTGATATACTGGATACTTATTTCCCAGGCACAGTTCCTACCGGCTTTACGCCTTTTATCCTGGGCGACTGGAATAAGGATCCGTTCGTACTGCCTGTGGTGTCAAAGAACCCCAGCATCGAGGCTGTCAGCAAGTTCGCTGAATGGAAGAAGTTTATGCACATCGGCCCCGACTCGTGGAGTGAGGACCTGAAAGCCTATCTCGAAAACCGCTTTAAAGCATGAGGTTTACCAGTAGGATAGAATACAATAAGGCACGGATTACACAACAACCCGTGAAGTCCGTGCCTATTAAAAAAACAGCGCCAAAGCTCCGCGAGCGTTGGCCATTCCTTAATAGCCCAAATGTGCCTGTAGAACTGCAGGCGCTCGTTACCCAGCGTATTACTCGATGGCACGAGTATACGGATCTATACCAGCAGCTACGCGACTGTGAAGATATCGATCAGTTGTCAAATAAAGCTGGACAACTGCTGGATGCTTACCTGGATGCACAGGCGATAGCCAAAGAACTGGATTACTACCAGCAGAATAAGAAAATGCTAGGTAAACATCCATTGTGCCGACATTATAAGCAGCTGGCACAGCTGCGATCATGCAGCATAAAAGAGCTGCTGCGCGAACAAAAGAAAACCCGCAATAACATCTGGCGTGTAAACAGTGAGATGAAGAAAGGTGATAAACCTCATCTCGACGCTAAGCGCCTGCAGAAGCTGCAGGAGTACCAGATGAAGTTGCAAGAGATAAATCGACTGTTAGATGAGTAAATACCAGGATTCATATTTTCTGAAGCTTCAGGACCATATAGCTAACGGTTCTAAAGATGAGTTGACTGTAGAGGAAAGTGATTATGAAGATCTTCTTTTCTCTGTAGCCGGTATTATACGTCGTGAAGGAAAACCGGCAGCTATGGCATGGCTGAAAGCTGATAAAGGCTGTACGCGTCATGTGTCTGAACGCCTCTGTTACGAAGCAATTAATCTGTTCTATGCTACCGATTATGTGCGCGCTGAAGCTTGGCGTAATGTACTGTTCGAAAAAATGTTGAATGCAGCTCGCCTCTGGGAGAAAAAACACATCATCATCGACGAAGATACTGGAGAGACAATTAGTAATGCTACAGCCAAGGAATATGATGCCTATACCAAGATAATTAAAGTGGCTGCAGACTTAAAACGTCTGAGTGAGCGCGATGCTGATGCCGTTCCGCTAAATATTAAGAATCAGCAGATAAATATCTATGGTACCAACGCCCAGGATGTAGGTATTCCTGCGACAGATAAGCGCGCTATTCTGCAGGCTGATTACTTCAAGACGCTTCCAAAGAAACATCAGAAGCGCCTGGAAATGGAAGCGGGTTTGAAGCCGCTAGATATCGATGCTATGCTTGATAGTTCAATAGAGCTGGCCAATGAAGTTACAGGAGAGTGAAGGTGTTAATCGCCGCTATATTAATCAGTACGCCATGGTGGCAGCGCTCACTATGCCACAGAACTTTATTGGCGTGCTGGGACGTGGATCTGCTAAGACTACACAGTTCCAGGCTATGCGCATACAACAGGCGGTGATGGAATGCCCTGGAGCTCCTTTTGTGTGGGTAACAGATACCTATACCAATCTACACCAGAATGTTATCCCTTCTGTGCTCGAAGGCCTCAGGTTCCTGGGGTGGGAAGAGAATATTCATTTTGTTATCGATAAGATACCTCCCATCGAGTGGCAGCGCCAGATGTATAATGTGTGCGATAAGTACAAACAGGTGATGACGTTCTACAACGGCTTTACTTTCACCTTCGTGTCGCTCGATCGCCCGTCTATTGGTGCTGGCCGTTCGTATGTGGGCCTGTTTGGTGACGAGGTGAAATACTGGCCAGAGGCTAAGTTTACCAATATCCGCAAGGCTGTACGTGGTTATCGCGCCCGATATGGCGATAACCCCTGGTACCGAAGTCTTAGCCTTACCACCGATATGCCTAACCCTAATCATGCAGGCGAATATACCTGGGTAATGAAGTTGGTTAACCTGATGGATAAGGAAAAAATAAAGCTGCTGCTACAAACCGGCCAGGCGCTGAATGAGTGCAGGCGCGAATATGCCCGTGCTCTGCAGACCTGTAATGAACGAGCTATCCAACTAGCTGAGCGCAATATGAAACGCTGGGAGGCGCGCTGGAATGATCTACGCTGCAATACTACACTCTTTATGGTAGCATCTACACTGATAAACGCCGATGTTTTGGGTGAAGAGTACTTCCAGGAAGAAATGGCTGCAGGGCTGGAGGGCGTTGATACCAATCTGCTTTCGATACCTCAGAAACTGACAGCCGATCAGAAATTCTACTGTACACTATCAGCGCGCGACTTCTATCACGACGGTACCCGTAACGACGTACTCGAAAAGCATCCTTACGGATGGGATCCTGATTGTACCATATTGCGCTATCTCGATACCAATAGCCCTATAGATGGTGGTATGGATGATGGAAATATGAAGAGCTTACTGATCGGTCAACGAAAGGGCCGCGAGTATCGCGTATTAAAGGAATTATATACCCTTCCACCTGAGAACGAGCGACAGTTGGCCGATAAGTTTCTGGCATACTTTAAACACCATAAATGTAAACTGCTGCGACTGTACTACGATCGCGCAATGAATGCCTATCAGAAGGTGGGTAATAGTGCCATGCAGCGCATTAAAAAAGCCATAGAATACGATGCTGATGGTAATCGCACTGGTTGGCGTGTACAGCTGATGAGCTTAGGCCAGGGAACTATCTATTCGAACACGGAGTACAACTTCTTTAGCTCGCTGTTTGCTCGCGATCTGCAGAAACAATTGTTCGTACTGCTGATAGACGCCCAGAACTGTCCTAACCTGAGGGCAGAAATGGAGAATGCGCCTGTAAAGGTGGTGAAGGACGAACGCTCTGGCCGCAAGGAAATACGTAAGGATAAACGAGGCGAACGACTGCCTGCAGCACGTCTACCTCAGGAGAGTACCAACCTTACTGATGCCCTTAAATATCTGATATTGCGCCGTGAATGGGCCAATTTGTGGCAGAATTCTACCAAAAAAACGGTGATAGACCCTAAATAAGACTTAAAAAGGGCGAATAAACCTATATAATTTGAACAAAAATAGCCGTTTTTGAGGGTGTTTTTCAATGACAAAAATCGCGAAACCCGCATAAATAGGGCATTTCGGGAAGGGCAGATGAAAAATAGGGCTTGTGGTCGCACGTTTCGGGCCGGCCCGCCCTCAACTCGATTTGCGATTGCAAGTCTCCGAAATCTGTCGGAAATATGACTGAACCCTAGTGGGCAATGTCCTTTCGACTACATCTTATAAATAGTATATTTGCAGCAAAGTTATGAATGATAGAGAAATGGGAAACGGAAAGATTGTTAACCGCGTTGGCCGGTTCGGCCTGGTTGATACCAGTGTAGGCACCTATGCTGTGGCTATGAGTGGCCATTATCACCAACAGTCGCTTAGTTCGTTCTTTGATCTGAGTGGGCGCAGCTGGGATAAGGATCCTCAGAGTGTAGCCGGTGTGATGGTGGTACCATGGGGACCTGATGATCAGATGCCCAGAATGATACGCGATCTATTGGAGAAGAATAATATCGGACCTGGTATCCTGCAGCGTAAGCTTGGACTGATATACGGTCAGGGTGTGCAGCTGTATCGTCATAAGGTAGAGAACAACGAAGTACAACAGGAATGGATCCAGGATCCTGATGTGCAAGCTTGGCTTGATACCTGGGATTATCAGCGTTATGTACGCGAGGCTTTACTGGAGTATCTGCACATGGGTGGCCACTTCACTCTGTACCAGAGCGGTAAGAGTGTTCGTATAGGTAAGGCATGGATCCATTCATTGAAATGTATGCCTAGCGCCGACTGTCGCTTTGTGTGGCCAGATCCTAATCGTACACCTGAGCTGGAAGATATTACTCAGATTCTGGTAGGCGATATGGAGCGCTGGCGGCAGCTGCAGATCTTCCCTCGTTTTGATAAGTGGCACCCAGCTAATCATGAAGCTGCAGTACAGTATCACGCATTACGCTCATTCGGTAGAAATATCTATGCAATAAGTTCGTTCCATGGCTCGATACCATGGATGCAGGACGCTAACGATATCCCTGAGATTGTACGTGCTCTTAACGATAATGTGATAGCTGCTGCTTACATTGTACACGAGCCTCAGGCCTACTGGCAGGAAAAACGAATGCAGATAGAGCAGGATTATCCCGAATGGCAGGATTCTGAGGTGGAGAAGAAACTGAACCAGCTACGCGACCAGGTAACAACACAGATAGCCGATGTAATGGCCGGTAAGGAAAATGCGGGTAAGTTCTTTACCTGCGTAGACTTTGTAGATGAAATGGGCCACGAGCAATCGTGGAAAATAGAGCCCATTGAGTTGAATCTGGATAAGTACATCGAGGCTCAGAAAGCAATTTCGAAGATGGCCGACAGTGCTACTACCAGCGCGATGGGCCTTAATCCCTCACTCTCAAATATTATCATTGATGGTAAGAGTGATTCTGGTAGCCAGATGCTTTACGCCCTGAAGATCTTCTATGGCGCTGATACTGTGATACCAGAGCAGATTGTGCTCGAAGCTCTGAATGATGCGTTACGTATCAACTTCCCTGAGAAGAGGGATCTTTATTTCGGCTTCTATCACAAGACTATCCAGAAAGAGGATAATGTGAGTGCCGGCGATCGAATGACAAACCAGCAGTAGTATGAAACAACAATATATTGAGATTCCCAATACATGGGATGAGCTGACAGAGGCCGACTGGCGCGAGCTGCTGAAGATACGCCAGAAGGTAGTAAACCACGGTGGTAGATATTCCGAACTGGATATCACTACTGAAACGGCTCGTATACTGCTGAAGAACCGTGGTGTTAAGCTGCAGCTAAACAACCAGAACTACATTCTGCTGGTGGGCAATCTGGCTAAAACTTTGGGATGGTTATGGCATGCTGAAGGTAATCAGATATCGCTGATGTATAAAACTACCTGGAACCGATTGCCAAAGGTACGTGATTGGTATGGCCCATTGGATCATGGTGCCGATATCATGTTTGGTGAGTTCCGTATGGCTGTGGGTATCCTGAAGCAATACGAGCAGCAGCCAGACGAAATACATCTTAATGTATTAGCAGGCTTGCTGTACCGTCCTGAAGCTACGAAGAAAATGCAGCAGCTGCAGCAGCTACGACTACAGCCATACGATTGGGATGATTTCGACGCCAAAAAGCGTCGAGGCGAACAGATGCAGCGCTGGCAGGTGTGGGGAATTTATGCCTGGTTTGCCTACTTCTGTGAATACTTGACTACCGGTGTCTTCACCATCGATGGAGTGGAAGTTTGTTTCGCTCCACTGTTTGGCAAATCGGATAGTACAAAGAAGTCTGGTAGTAACGCTGGCTCGCTTATACAGATCTGTCATACCCTTGGAGAGAGTGGCGTATTTGGTACCGCTAAAGATGTGGATCACACGCCTCTGATGAACGTAATGCAGAAGCTGTTGAGTGATTATTACGCATTAAAACGGCTTCAAAAGAAATAAATTGAGAAAAAGGCAAATAATATGATTATTACGACATCTGAAGACTTACGCAATCTGACAGGATCGTTTTATGCAAACAACGATTTCAGTAAGATAGAAAACACCATAAAAGGTGTGGAAACTGATATCTGCCGAATATTGAGTATGCAGTCGCTCGATGGGTTGGCTGATGATGCTAAGCTGGCAGCTCAGCAGGCTGTGGCTTTTATGGCTACTATGCGTTTTTATCGACTGAACGATATCAGTCACGAAAACGCTGGCCGCAAGGTAAAGATTGACAAAGAGAACGAAGCACGCCCCTTTGAGTGGCAGCTGGCTCGTGACGATCGCGCCCATCTGGAAGAATATTATCGCGCACTTGATCGCCTAGTGTTCTGCCTGATGGGTAACGAGAATTTCCATCAGTCGGCACTCTATCAGCGCATTCAGAAGGTAATCATAGGTAATGCAGACGAATTAACCTGGCTTACAGGTATAGAACCGTCGCCCTGGCTGTATATACAGCTGCTGCCATTTTTGCTAGAGAGTCAGCAGTTTGTTGAAAAGGCTTATGGCGAAGGATTTATTCCTGGTAGCATGCAGCAGCTTCCGGATACCGGTACTGCAGATTATGCGGCAAAGATGGCTACTGCATTAGGTGCTATCGCGCTGATGGGACGTCGTACCTCGTTACAGG